>Ga0272440_1002269_pt1 | contig 15119 bp, 15 predicted proteins | sample SSMMMBAug17_FD_192440 | JGI IMG/M metagenome (GOLD analysis project Ga0272440, IMG submission 192440) | Marine sediment archaeal communities from Little Sippewissett salt marsh, Falmouth, MA, United States - SSM-MMB-Aug17 | ecosystem: Environmental > Aquatic > Marine > Wetlands > Sediment ... | reverse complement strand
AATGACATTCAAGCTGAATACATTTTTTAAAAAATTTGATCTGAGTCAATTTAAAGTTGCCAGTGTATGCTGCTTACTTTTTATTTTTTATTGTGTGGATCAGTCTTTATGTGAAGAGTGTCCTACAGCAGATCAATTACAACAATCAATTCATTCAATAATGAAAAGAGATGTTGAAATAAAAGGTATTAGAAAAACCCCATACAAAGGATTATGTGAAATCCATGTCCGTATTAGTGGCCGCGATAATATTTTATATACAAACCCTGAAAATCAGTTTTTCGTATTTGGACATTTAATTGAAAGCAAATCTGGTAAAAATTTAACCCGAAAGGCTTTGGAGGAATATACACGATTGTCACCTAAAGATGTTCAAAAGTTGAAATCGTACACTGCTTTTTCTATAGGTAACGGAAAAATAGAATTGTTTTATGTAACAGACCCTCAATGTCCTTACTGTAAAAAAGGTGAAAAAATATTAAAAAAGATGGCAGATGACGGTGAAATAACAGTTCATTTTATTTTATATCCTTTATCTTTTCATAAAGGAGCTAAAGAGCAATGCATATCAATAATATGTGACAAAAAAGGTTTAGAAGGTTTAGAATCTGAGTATTTATCTGAAAATCAATGTTCTCAAGGAAAAAATAAGGTAGAAGCTACAAATTTATTTATGAAAGAAAAAGGTATTACAGGAACTCCAGGATATATCTTTACTGATGGTATAATTCATACAGGTCTTTTACATGAACCTAATTTAAGAGATCGCTTGAACTTGCCTCCTCCTAAAAAAGATAAGGAATTACAAAAGAAAGATTCATCACAAAAGACCACAGATAAAGAAAAGAAAAAATAACCATTTTTGTAAATATAAGGGACTTGTAAATTTACAATTAAAGGCATAAAATTTGCAAAATTCTGATATTTTTTAACAGTATTTTATATTATATTGATAGCTTTATTTAAAGTTGTTAGAATAATAATTACATTACTCACTTATTTATAATCTTAAGGAGTTTTTCATGAGACTCATAACACGTTCGGATTTTGATGGTCTGGTTTGTGCCGTTTTATTGGTTGAAGCCGGAATTGTTGATGAATATAAATTTGTACATCCAAAAGACGTTCAGGATGGCAAAATTGAAGTTACAGAAAATGATGTACTTACTAATATTCCCTATGTTGAGGGCTGTGGTTTATGGTTTGACCATCATTCAAGTGAAAAAGAACGTTTAAAACTCAACCAAAAATTTCAATACAAAGGTCTGAGCAAGTCAGCACCTAGCTGTGCAAGAGTTATTTATGATTACTATGGTGGAGATGAACGTTTTAGTAAATTTAAGCAAAATGGTTTGATGGAGGGTGTTGATAAAAGCGATAGTGGTCAACTATCTCTTGATGAAATACTGCATCCAAAAGGCTGGATATTATTATCTTTTATTATGGATCCTAGGACAGGTTTAGGCAGATACAGAGATTATCGTATTTCCAATTATCAACTTATGGAAAAAATGATTAAGTATTGCCAAAGCATGCAGGCAGACGAAATTTTGCAATTATCTGACGTTCAAGAGCGTATTAAAAGATATTATGATCAAGAAAAAGAATATGAAAAAATGATCCTTGAAAATTCTTCTGTCAAACAGAATCTACTCATTATTGATTTAAGAAATGTTGAGGAATTTGTCTCTGGTAATCGTTTTAAGGAGTATGTTCTTTTTCCGGAACAAAATATTTCTCTTAGAATTATTTGGGGATTTAAAAAGCAAAACGTTGTTTTTACTGCTGGACATAGCATAATCAACAGGACGTCCAGAACAAATATTGGATCTTTAATGTTGAAATATGGTGGTGGCGGACATAGTGCTGTAGGAACATGTCAAATTGATTTTGATCAATGGGAAAGAGTTCAGTCAGAAATAATTGAAAAAATAATATCAGATGGATAATTTGAAATAATAGATGATAAAAAAAATATTCAAACGATACGATATTGATCGTCTTGATCAGCGTAATGACAACTTCATCGAAAAAATAGCACCTTATGTCCATTTTATTTTACGAAAATATTTTCGTTCAACTGTTAAAGGGATATATCGTATCCCTGAAGGACCAGGGCTGTTTGTAGGAAATCACAATGCTGCAATGCTGACCCCTGACTCCTTTATTTTTGCATCAGAATTGTGTCAGATTAAAGGAATTAAAGAAGTTCCTTATGGTTTGGGCCATGAGGTCACTATTTCTTTTCCTTTTATTAAGCAATTTATTGTCCCACTTGGTGCTGTCAGAGCTTCTCATGATAATGCACATCGACTGTTTAAACAAAATAAAAAAGTCATTGTTTATCCTGGTGGTGATTATGATGCTATGCGGCCATTTCGTCATAGAAACAAAATAGTATTTGGTGGTAGAAAAGGTTATATTCGCCTTGCATTACGTGAAAAAGTACCAATTATCCCTGTTGTCACAGCAGGGGCTCACTCCGTATATATAATTATAGATGATATGCGATGGTTGGCACGATTATTACACCTTGATCGTATAGCACGAATAAAAGTTTTTCCATTAACGTTAAGCATTCCCTGGGGAGTGACTCTTGGACCACTGATTTTTTTTATTCCATATCCTTCAAAAATATCCATTGAAGTCCTTAACCCTATCCATTTTAATCCAAGTGGGCCTGAAGCTGCAAAGGATGATGCCTATGTAAAAGAATGTGCTCATAACGTTGAAACAATAATGCAGAATTCTTTAGATAGGATGGTCAAGAAAGAAAAGAATTTTTAGATTTTTTTATTATGCCAAAGTCCGCATGGAACTTTTATCTTTTGCATAGTTTAAGTTGATTATATTTAATGTAAAGTCAGACCTATTCGAAAAAAAATTTAGCTATTTAGCTAAATGCTTTTTAATTATTCCAGGACAATCTTGTGAAAGTTTTGTTTTGTGCTTTTTAAAGTGTTTCCAAAATGGATATTGTTGACATTGTAAGGGTCTGACTTGGTATATGGAACATTTTTTTATAGTATTGTCAAAAAAAATACATTCATAACTGTTTTCAAAGTAACGTTCCTTGATTGTATATTGATTATCACAAGCATATAGATAAGTATTTATAAAATCAATTATATTCATCTTTAAAAAAGTAGCAATTGTAAAGATCTCCTCAATATTTACCCATATTTTACCTGGTTCTCCGCAGCAACAATAACCAGGACAGTTTTGGCATGAATTCGGATCAAATAAAAAATCAAAGCCATTTTGTTGAATTAATTCCAAGAATTTCCTCTTTTTTTATTTCAATATATTTTAAATCTGTAAATTAAATTTAATTTTATTAAAATAATGAAATTTTGATTTAGGTAAATATGTTAGCATAACATTATGATAATAAAATATACTCATTGCAAATTGAATCTCTTTAGGCTAAGATAATAAAATTTTTAAAAATTATCAATCAGCGTTTTATATTTTCATTTATTAAGTTTTATTTAATAAAAAATATTAAGAATAAGGTAAAACAATAATCTAACATTTGACTTTAACACTTCTCAAGGATTATTTTAATGCTTAGAAAGAAAAAGAAAAAACAAGAAGTTAGCACTTTTTTAGGTCCCCAAAGCAAAATGATAGGAACTATCAATTTTGAGGGTGGAATGCGTATAGATGGTGAGTTTGAAGGTGAAATTCATAGTGAAACAGGATCTGTAATAGTCGGTCATCAGGCTGTTATAAAGGGTGATTTGAAAGTAGGTTCCGCTCTGGTTATGGGTGAAGTTAATGGGTGTATTGATGCAACAATTAAAATTGAAATTCATCCACCAGGAAAGATGATAGGTGATATTCGTGCGCCTTTTATATTAATTGACCCAGGTGTGGTTTTTAATGGTCAATGTATTGTGACAAATGAGGATGAGGAAACTCCTGATGAATAAGCGTTTCAGAAAAATCCTTTGACAATTTGTCCCTGTGAATGATATAGACAGCCGCGATTTGTTATGATAAAATTAATATTTTTATAAATAGGAGGGCGATATAATGGTAAGTGTTGATGGATCTGTGTTTATCCAAATCATAAATTTTTTGGTGCTTATTTGGCTCTTAAATATGATTTTGTATAAACCCATCCGAAATATTCTCAAGGAGCGAAAAGAGAGAATACAAGATCTAGAAACTAACGTTCAAAAATGTAAAGCTGACGCTGAATCCAGTGAATCTTCCTACAAAGAAGGTTTGGACCAGGCCAGGAAAAAAGGCCTTGAACAGAAAAACAAATTGGTTCAGGAGGCGGTTGAACATGAACGCAAAGTTGTTTCAGAGCTCAATCAAAAATCCATGAAAGAAATGGAACAGATCAAACAACGCATTCAAAATGATGTTGGCAAAGCTAAAGTGAAGCTTGCAGAAGAAATTCATAGCTTCGCGCAGGCAATTGGTCATAAAATATTGGGGAGGGCACTTACATGATTAAATGGCGCTTCACAAATAAACGTTGGTTAGCAATTGCTGCAGTTATAATGATTGCGTTTTGTGGGATCGCAATGGCATCATCTGGCGGAGAACATGGTGCACATGATTCCCATGGAGCTACAAAACAATGGGTGTCTACAGACACCTATCGTGTTATGAATTTTTTAGTTCTTGTGGTAGGTTTATTTATATTATTAAAAAAACCTGCTTCACAAGCACTAAATGCACGTATCTCAGAAATCAAGGATGAACTTGAAAAACTTGAATCTGAGAAATTAGATGCTGAAAAGAAACTTGCTGAATATAATCAAAAATTTTCTGATATGGAAAAAGAGGCCCAGCAGCTTGTTAATGATTATATTCAACAGGGTGAGGCCGCTAAAGAGCGGATCATTGAAGAAGCCAAACTGACGGCTGAAAAAATGCAAGCTCAAGCAAAAAAGAATATTGACCAGGAATTTCGGATAGCAAATAAATCATTGCAAGAAGAAATAATGGACAAAGCTATTGCACTTGCAGAAAACATCATCAAAGAAAATATTACCACAGATGATCAGGATCGTTTGGTTGGTGAATTTACAGAAAAGGTGGTGGTATAATGAAAAAAATGTCAGTTGCACGGCGCTATGCCAGGGCACTGCTGATTCTCGGGAAAGAGGATGACCAGGCAGATCTCTATGGCAATGAACTGGATCGTTTTGCGCGATTGATGGCCAATGAACCTGAATTTGGCCAGGTAATCAGTAATCCGCTATACGGTGCTGAAAAAAGAAAAATGATATTAACACAGGTTTTGAATAAAATGGACCTGTCAATTGTTATAAATTCTTTTTTACTGTTATTGTTCGATAAACGCCGTCTGGGGTTTATTGAGAGCATCAATGAGTTTTATCAAAAACTTGCCGATGAACTAAAAGGTATTGCAAGAGCAGGTCTTACATCGGCTACTGATCTTTCCTCTGACTCAATCGAACAGATACGAACGGCCCTGTCAAAGTTGACCGGCAAAGAAATCATTATCGATTTTGAGCAAGATCCCGGACTCATTGGTGGAGTGGTCGCCAGAATTGGTGACCTTGTTTTAGATGGGAGTATAAAAACACAGTTACTTTCTATGAAAGAATCAATAAAAAGGGGTGAAAGTATCTAACATGGAAATCAGAGCTGAAGAAATAAGTCAGATTATTAAAGAGCAAATTAAAGACTACGACAAAAAAGTTGAATTAAGTGAAACAGGTACCATTTTGTCGGTAGGAGATGGAATTGCTCGTGTCTATGGCCTGGAAAAGGCTATGGCTCTTGAATTAGTAGAGTTTCCAGGCGGCATTTTGGGTCTGGTCTTAAACCTTGAAGAAGACAATGTTGGGGTCGCAATTATGGGCTACGACACTGAACTCAAGGAAGGTGACCAGGTTAAACGAACCGGGAGAATTGCTGAAGTACCGGTTGGTGAGCCTGTTCTTGGACGCGTTGTCTCTGCAGTGGGGGAACCCATTGATGGTAAGGGGCCAATTGATTCCAAAGAAAACAGGCGTGTTGAAATGGTCGCACCTGGTGTTATTGCCAGAAAGAGTGTACATGAACCTATGTACACTGGCCTGAAAGCAATTGATGCCATGACACCAGTTGGTCGAGGGCAACGTGAGTTGATCATTGGTGACCGACAGATTGGTAAAACAGCCATTGGTGTCGATGCTATTCTAAATCAAAAAGGTAAAGGTGTCTATTGCATATATGTTGCTTGTGGTCAGAAAAAATCAACTGTAGCACAGGTTGTTTCCATTCTGGAAAAACATGGTGCAATGGAATATACAACAGTTGTTTCTGCATGTGCAAGTGATCCTGCAACTTTACAATATGTTGCACCATATGCCGGATGTGCTATGGGGGAATATTTTCGAGATAAAGGTCAACATTCACTTATTGTGTATGACGATCTTTCTAAACAGGCTGCAGCTTATCGTCAGGTTTCTCTTCTATTAAGAAGACCTCCTGGACGTGAAGCTTATCCTGGAGATATTTTTTATAACCATTCAAGACTGCTAGAACGTTCTGCTAAGCTTAATGATGATCTTGGTGCTGGTTCATTAACAGCATTACCAATCATTGAGACTCAAGCTGGAGACGTTTCTGCCTTTATTCCAACAAACGTTATTTCTATTACTGATGGTCAAATTTATCTGGAACCAGGACTTTTCTTTGCAGGAGTTCGACCAGCTATCAATGTTGGTTTGTCTGTCTCTCGAGTAGGTGGTTCCGCTCAGGTAAAAGCCATGAAACAGGTTGCTGGTACTCTTCGTTTGGATCTGGCTCAGTTCAGAGAACTCGAAGCATTTGCAGCATTCGGAAGTGATTTGGATGCTTCAACCCAGAAACAGTTGACTCGTGGTGCCCGTATGGTTGAAATTTTGAAACAACCTCAATATCAACCTCTTTCAATGGAAAAACAAGTTTCTATTTTATTTGCAGGAACTCGCGGATATTTAGATGACTTACCATTGGAATCATTGGCTGATTATGAAAAAGGACTGTATGAATTCATTGATAGTAAATATCCAAATCTTTTTAAATCTCTGGATGAAAAACAAGCCATTGATGATGATTTGGATAAATTGATGACTAAGGCTATGACTGAATATACAGAAGAATTCAAAAGTCAGAACCAGTAATGGGATTAACGTTAACAATAACTAATTAAAGTTATTGAAATAAAGGCGGAAAAAAGATGGCAAGCTTAAATGATGTCAAAAATAAAATTGCTGGGGTTAAAAAGACAAAGCAAATTACTAAAGCAATGAATATGGTTGCTGCATCTAAATTACGCGGCACACAAATGCTTATGGAATCTTTTAGGCCTTATGCAACTAAATTTTCCGAAGTCTTGGGAAGTCTTGCTGAACGCGCAGATGAAGATGCCAGTCCGCTTTTAATCGCACGTGATTCTGTCAAATCAGTAAATGTTGTTTTATGTACATCTGATAGAGGTTTATGCGGTGGCTTTAATTCCAACTTGCTTACTCGAGCTGGTGACCTTGTTAAGGAGCTTATTGCAGAAAATTCAGATGTAAAAATTACCTTTACTAATTTTGGCAAAAAAGGGCGTGATTGGTGTCGTAAAAAAAATTGCGAGATTCAGAAAGAATATCTTGGTATTGTTGGTGGAAAATTTGATTTTTCAATTGCTTCATCATCCGGTCAACAACTCATTGAAGAGTTTTTGAACGGTATATATGACGAAGTTTATGTTATATTTTCCCGATTTGAAGGAATGGGGAAACAAGTACCTGATATTCAAAAAATACTTCCGATTCCACCAATTGAGAGTTCGGAAGAAAATAAAGAAGAACCTGTATCGTTTGTAGCAGAACATATATGTGAACCATCAGCTGAAGAAGTTTTAGGGGATATGCTCCCTAAAAATGTATTCGTACAATTATATAGTGCATTACTGGAAACATCAACCAGTGAACATGCAGCACGAATGCTGGCTATGGATAATGCTACAAAGGCGTGTAATGATATGATCGATAATTTGACACTTGCTTACAATAAAGCCCGTCAGGCGGCTGTAACTACAGAGTTAATGGATATAGTAGGCGGTGCCGAGGCCCTGAAAGGGTAATTTTGATTAGGAGGTTTTTGATGTCTGAAAACATTGGAAAGATTACTCAGGTCATGGGGCCTGTGGTCGACGTGGAGTTTGAACCTGGAAAGCTCCCAGCCATATTGACGGCACTTACCATAAGCAACCCGGCAATCAATGATGAGCCTGATAATCTGGTAGTTGAGGTTGCTCAACATTTGGGTGACAATGTCGTTAGAACGATTGCTATGGATGTATCAGATGGTCTGGTAAGAGGGATGCCTGTTAAAGATACTGGCGCTCCCATCCAGATGCCTGTTGGTGAAGCCAGTCTGGGACGTGTTTTAAATGTTGTTGGCCGTCCTGTTGATGGACTTGGACCTGTTAGCCAGGAAAAAATGATGCCAATTCACCGTGAAGCTCCAAAATTCACAGAACAAGATACTACTGTTCGTGTATTGGAAACCGGTGTAAAGGTTATTGATCTTTTGGTCCCATTTCCCCGTGGCGGTAAGATGGGAATGTTTGGTGGTGCTGGTGTTGGTAAGACTGTTATTATGATGGAAATGGTTAATAACATTGCCATGCATCATGGTGGAATATCAGTTTTTGCTGGAGTTGGTGAAAGAACTCGAGAAGGAAATGATCTTTATCATGAGATGAAAGATTCTGGAGTTCTTCCAAAAGCTGCATTGATTTATGGTCAAATGACTGAGCCACCCGGAGCAAGAGCACGTGTTGCTTTATCTGCTTTGACTTGTGCTGAATATTATCGTGATGTTGAAGGTCAGGATGTTCTGATCTTTATTGATAATATTTTCCGGTTTACACAGGCTGGATCTGAAGTTTCTGCATTACTTGGTCGTATGCCATCTGCTGTTGGATATCAACCAACATTGGCTGTCGATTTGGGTGGACTTCAAGAGCGAATTACATCAACAGATAAAGGATCTATTACTGCTGTTCAGTGTGTATATGTTCCTGCAGATGACTTGACAGACCCTGCACCTGCAACAACATTCGCACATTTGGATGGAACGGTAGTTTTGTCTCGTCAAATTGCTGAACTTGGAATTTATCCGGCTGTTGATCCTTTGGACTCAACTTCTCGAATTTTGGATCCAGGTTTTGTTGGTGATGAACATTATAAGGTAGCTCGAACTGTTCAAAGAACACTTCAGAAATATAAAGAACTTCAAGATATTATTGCAATCCTTGGAGTTGAAGAATTATCTGATGAAGATAAATTGACTGTAGAGCGAGCCAGAAAGATTCAAAGATTTCTGTCTCAACCCTTTCACGTTGCAGAAAACTTTACCGGTAAACCTGGTAAGTATGTTAAACTTGAAGATACTATCAGGGCATTCAAAGAAATTGTCGAAGGTGTCCATGATGATATTCCGGAACAGGCTTTTTACATGGCTGGCGGCATTGAAGAAGTTGTCGAACGTGCTAAAAGCGCGGAATAAGTTTAAAATAATACGCATGTGTATTAAATGTGAGATAAATTAAAGATCTTCACATTTAATACAATGCTAATAATTGAGGGCATTATGGCTGACAATATTTTTCTTGAAGTGGTAACACCCGAACGAAATGTGGTGAGTGAACGCGCTCAAATCGTTATGGCGCCAGGTTCACTGGGTGAATTTGGCGTACTGCCCGGTCATACATCCTTTTTAACGACATTAAAAGATGGTGTTTTAAAATACAGAGATGAAAATGGCGCAGAACGTCATGTTTCTGTTTTTGGTGGATTTGCAGAAGCATTACCAGATAAAGTTACTATTCTTGCTGAAGATGCAAAAGAAGTTGATGCATCAGAAATAGAATAGAAGAAATGGATGCATGAAAAAAATATTAATATCAATTGTATTTAAAGAACGATGATATTAATGACGAGCGTTTAGAAATAACAATATAAAAAAAATACGATATATTCGTTTATCAAGAAGGGCAGCTCACAGTAAAGACTGCCCTTCTTTTTTTTGCTAATGTATTATTACCTTAAACTGATTATAAAAAATATCAGGAATTAAATAATGAAAAATATTTCTATTATTATTTTAGCCGCAGGCAAAGGCAAACGTATGAAATCATCAAAAGCAAAAGTTTTGCACGAACTTTGTGGAAAACCGATGATATTATACGTTATGGATGCTGCCAAAAAGGTTACATCAAATATACTTGTCGTTGTTGGACATCAATCTGCTGAAGTTAAAAAAATAATCGAAAGAAAATACACAGATGTATTATTCGCTGAACAAAAAGAACAACTTGGAACTGGGCACGCTGTTCAGTGTGCAATACCATTAATTTCATCTGAAACTGAAGCTGTTGTCATTTTATGTGGGGACGTACCTTTGATTTCATCTCATAAAGTTAACGATTTGATTTATTTGCATAAAAAAGAAGAGAATGATGTAACAGTTATGGCTGTCGAACTCGATGATCCTCATGGTTATGGTAGAATTTTAATAGATAAAAGAGGCTATATTGAAAAAATTGTTGAAGAAACTGACGCAAGTGAAAGAGAAAAAAAAATAAAAATTGTTAATTCAGGTGTTTATTGTATTTCATCCTCTATTATAAATGATGTACTTACAGAGGTCAAAGATCATAATGCACAGAAAGAATTTTATTTAACAGATATTATACCTATTGGAATTAAAAAGAAATATAAGATTGGTGTTATGTTAAATCAAGATTCAGAAGATGTTTTAGGAATAAACACAATTGAACAGCTAAATAAAATAGAAGCTTTGATACAAGAAAAGCATTGACAATTTTTTGAATCAACATATAATAATCATTAAAATATACATTGAAAAAAAATGATCTGCTTAAATAATCATAGTATCATTTCTTAGCAGATTTTGTTTCAAAGCCCCTGCGATGTTAGTGATTGATAAGATTCTTTGTTCCAACACGATAAAAAAAGGGAGCTCTTCTTGGCATCAAGAGTGATTTTCATTTATAACTATGAAAACCCAGAGGTGTCATAGGGTGCCCACCTGAATAAAAAGGTTCAAAAGGTTTATCAACACGGCATTTCGCGGGGGCTTCTAAAAAGGTGATTAGCAATTGGTGTTTTAAGATATTAACATGAGAATGATAGTGAATTTATATATGGAGCTTTTGTTAATGCTCCTGTCCATATATTGCTTAAACAATAGTCACGGGAAAAAACAGCTTTTAGCTTTTGAATTTTTCATTACTGTTGTTGCCAATAATACGTATAAAATAGTCAGAAAAGATTTAAAGGCAAACTGTCATTCACATTTTTGTAAAAAAGATGGGTTTTTTATGACTTGATTTGCCTAGCAAAATAAACCCCTTTACTTTTCCATCCTAAAAATATCTTTATCAATTATCAATGCTAACCTTAGTTTATAAATTCGAATTAGGTAAAATTATTCCCAATTAAATCTTTTAACTTAAGTGGCCCTATTTTATTTTTTTGGATAATGTTTGTACAAAATTAAAAAAGCGGTCTAAAGGGATACGGAATAAAAATAATATATTATAAACAATTTAACAAAAATGAGAAATAATGAATGAATATACAATTTCCATGAGTCTTCTTGGCTTTGTAATCGGTTTTGGAATTGCCTATTGGGCAAAAGGCCGTTTGTATGCACAAAAAATTAGAATGGCAGAGGAAGAGTCTGCAAACATAATTAATGATGCATATCGTCGCTCTGAAACAATTATAAAAGAGGCCAAGGTTGAAGCTAAAGATCGATTATACAAAATGAAAGGACAATTTGATGCTGATACTTTGGATACGAGAACTGAGTTAAAAAGAATTGAAAAGCGCTTGATGCAAAAAGAAGAAAATTTGGAAAAAAAGCATGAGAAAAACGAGCAAAGAAGTCAGGAAATTTTTCAAAAAGAAAAATTGTATAATAAAAAATTGGGTGAGATAGAAAAGAATGAACGCAAATGGAATGAAATGATTGATGAGCAAAAAAAGTTGTTAGAGCGGATTTCTGGCATGACAGTAGAGCAAGCAAAAGAGCATCTTATTAAAGCGATGGAAAATGAGGCTCGTTATGAAGGGGCTAAACTTATAAAAAGAATTGAAACTGAAACTCATGAAGAAGCTGACAAAAAAGCTAAGAAAATTATTGCAACGGCAATTCAAAGATATGCAGGTGAATATGTAGCAGAACATACCGTTTCTGTTGTGCAACTACCAAATGATGATATGAAAGGTCGAATTATCGGGCGTGAAGGACGCAATATACGTGCTCTTGAAGCTGCAACAGGAATTGATTTAATAATAGATGATACGCCCGAAGCTGTTATTTTATCAGGATATAACCCTATTAGGCGTGAAGTTGCTAGAATATCATTGAATCAGTTAATATCTGATGGTAGGATACATCCTGCACGAATAGAAGATATTGTTAAAAAAGTAGAGAACGAAGTTGATGAAGCTATTAGAGAAGCAGGTGAACAAGCTGCTTTTGATTTGGGTGTCCATGGTATTCATCCAGAATTGATCAAATATTTGGGAAGGTTGAAATTCAGGACGAGCTATGCTCAAAATGTTTTGAAACATTCCATAGAAGTCGGCTTTTTGTGTGGAATTATGGCATCTGAATTAGGACTAAATGTTAAACATGCTAAAAGAGTAGGATTATTGCATGATCTTGGAAAGGCAATAGATCATGAAGTAGAAGGCCCTCATGCCTTGACTGGTTCAAAATTAGCTAAACGCTATGGTGAATCATATAAAATGGTTCATGCCATTGCGGCACACCATGAAGACATTCCGCCCGCTTCAGTTTTGGCGATACTTGTTCAAGCTGCGGATGGTTTATCAGGTGCAAGGCCTGGTGCAAGACGTGAAATGCTTGAGAGCTATATTAAACGACTTGAAGATTTGGAAACAATCTGTAATAGTTTTAAAGGTGTTGCCAGTTCCTATGCTATTCAGGCTGGTAGGGAAGTCAGGATAATGGTAGAAAGTGCTATTATATCAGATGAGGAAGCTGTTCTTCTTAATAGAGATATTACAAAAAAAATAGAAGAATCTTTGACTTTTCCAGGGCAGATTAAAGTAACAGTCATCCGAGAAACAAGATCTGTAGGTTATGCTAGTAAATAGAAAATTATTGTATAGGTATGAATTATGAACAATAATGTATATGAAGAACTTAAACAAAGAGGGTTTATTGAACAAGTAACAAATGATCAAGAAATCCCTAAACTCTTATCAAAAAATAAAATTTCTTGCTACATTGGTTTTGACCCAACGGCGGATAGCCTTCATGTTGGAAGCCTCGTACCTATTATGGCCTTAGCTCATATGCAGAGATTTGGGCATCGTCCAATTGTTCTTGTGGGTGGAGGTACTGCACTTATTGGTGACCCCAGTGGAAAAACTGAAATGCGAAAAATGCTTATTGAAAGTGATATTGAAAAAAATGTTCAAAGTATTCAACGACAATTGTCGCGCTTCATTTCATTTGATGAAGATAAAGCATTATTAGTCAATAATGCAGAATGGCTAAAATCCTTACAATATATTTTTTTCTTAAGAGATATTGGACGATGTTTTAGTGTAAATCGCATGCTGAAAGCAGAAAGCTACCGAATGCGTTTGGAGTCAGATGAAGGCTTAAACTTTATAGAATTTAATTATATGCTTTTGCAGGCTTATGATTTTTACCATTTATATAATCATCAAAAGTGTATCTTGCAAATGGGGGGAAGTGACCAGTGGGGCAATATTGTAGCTGGTATAGAACTTGTGCGCAGAAAAAAAAATAAACCTGTGTATGGTATGACTTTTCCTTTGATTACAACAAGCTCAGGTTCAAAAATGGGAAAAACAGCCAAAGGTGCTATATGGTTGGATGGATCAAAGACAAGTCCTTATGATTATTTCCAATTTTGGATTAATACTGACGATAATGATGTGATCCGGTTTTTATTATTATTTACATTCTTGCCTTTAGAAGAGATTAAAAAAATTCAGCATGTTGAAAATGAAGCCCTTAATCCAATTAAAATAATTTTGGCTTATGAGGCAACGAGAATTGCTCATGGAAAGATTGCTGCTAATAAAGCCTTAGCAGCAACTCAAGCTATGTTTGGTCAACGTCAGATCGGCAAGGACATATTGCCCTCGAGTCTTATCCACAAGCAATCACAAGAAGCTTCTAACAATATCCCAAGAACAGAAATTGATGAAGAAAGAATTGTAAAAGGGGTGATGATTTATGATTTATTTGCTGAAACAGGACTTTGTGCTTCAAAAGGAGCGGCAAAACGTCTTGTTAAGCAAGGAGGTGCATATATAAATGATGAACGAGTTTTTTCTGCACATGTGTCTTTAGATATGAATTCGTTTAAAAATGAGGAGCTTACATTAAGAGCAGGCAAAAAAAAATATCATATTATCAATATAAAAAAAAAAAATGAAAAAAAATAAAAAATAAATTGACAAACAAATAAAAAAAATATATAAACTCTTTTTATCAATGAGCGACAAAAAGTCCGCAACAATCAAGACGAATTGATTGGTATCTGGGCAAAAAAGCCTAACGGATTTTTTGTTTTGGTTTTTGATCTCTGAAAACTAAATAGTGAATGTGCAGGTAGGCTCCTGAAAATTAAGTCAATAATTTTAAAATAAAATTTTTTGAGAGTTTGATCCTGGCTCAGAATGAACGCTGGCGGCGTGCTTAACACATGCAAGTCGTACGAGAACTCTTCTGCTTGCAGGAGATAGTAAAGTGGCGCACGGGTGAGTAACGCGTGGGTAATCTACCCTTGAATTTGGGATAACATTGCGAAAGCGATGCTAATACCAGATACGATAAGCTTTTACTAAGAGAGCTTATTAAAGGTGGCCTCTACATGTAAGCTACTGTTTGAGGATGAGCCCGCGTACCATTAGCTAGTTGGTGAGGTAAGAGCTCACCAAGGCAACGATGGTTAGCTGGTCTGAGAGGATGATCAGTCACACTGGAACTGAAACACGGTCCAGACTCCTACGGGAGGCAGCAGTGAGGAATTTTGCGCAATGGGGGAAACCCTGACGCAGCAACGC
>Ga0272440_1002268_pt1 | contig 15121 bp, 3 predicted proteins | sample SSMMMBAug17_FD_192440 | JGI IMG/M metagenome (GOLD analysis project Ga0272440, IMG submission 192440) | Marine sediment archaeal communities from Little Sippewissett salt marsh, Falmouth, MA, United States - SSM-MMB-Aug17 | ecosystem: Environmental > Aquatic > Marine > Wetlands > Sediment ... | reverse complement strand
TTGACTGTGTGACAGAAGATTCAGGCCCACAATCCATTTCTGCCTGGGCGAGAAGCTTAACAACTGGAGCTTATAATGAAGGCTCACAGTCCCTTTCTATCACCTGGACATGCTCTGATGAGTCGTTATTTTTGACAGCGCCTGTTATTAGCCCTGTTACTGTCAATACTTCCGGAGATTCAGGAACATACGCAATTGATGCCAACACTTCTGATTTAACGTTAACTTATACATTTGATGAAGACCAGTATGGATCAGTCACATTAACAGTCATCCTGTATGATGATGGTGGTCTGGATTATCTTGCCTATGGAGCTGCTGACACAACGACAAGAACATATGTTATTGAAGCTCTTTCTGTTAACGATGCACCAACGTTTACAAAGGGCTCAAACCTTTTCATTTATGAAGACGCAACTGCCCAGGAATATACCCAATGGGCGACAAACCTATATGAAGGTGCGATTAAAGAAACTGAACAAACGCTCGCATTTACAGTCACCAATAATTATCCAACAATGTTTTCAACAGAACCTTCAATTGCTGTCAATGGCACATATGGAACCTTGTCATATACACTGACTGCGGATATGTGGGGTGATGTAACAGCAATCGCTACGTTATGGGATGATGGCGGCACTGCCAATGGCGGGGAATACACTGTGGCAGAAACATTTGTTATTAGTATTACACCGGTAAATGATCCCCCTGACTTCACAATTGGTCCTGACCGAACCATTCTTGAAGGAAGCAGTGAAACATATACATCATGGGCAACTGATTTGACTGTCGGCGCAATCATGGAAACCGATCAAAGCTTAGCTTTCTCTGTCACAACATCATGTTCTGAATGTTTTATATCAGAACCGGTCATCTATACAGCAACTGGAGACATGTGTTACACACTGGCAGCTGATCCATTTGGCATGGTGACAGTATGGGTCACTCTGACCGATAGCGGCGGAACGCCGAATGGGGGTGATGACAATACAACGCATTCATTTACAATCAGCATTACTGATGTTAATGATCAGCCGAGCTTTTCATTAGATTGTTATTCCATTACAGTTCTTGAGGATGCCACCTATACCGGTACGACCAGAAATGGGTATGCAACTTCAAGCACAACCATTACCGCCTTTGCCACAGATATCACACCAGCAAATGATTATGAAACAAACCAGAGCTTAATTTTTTCATTAACAAACACCAATTCAAGTATGTTTACTACGCAACCTGATATTTATACTGCAACAGGAGATCTCTCGTACACCCTTACAAATGATGAAAATGGTGTTGTGACCATCACAGTTACATTAACTGATGATGGCGGCACGAACTATGGCGGTGTAGATACATATACTGACACATTTGTTTTAAATGTTACCCCGGTTAACGACCCCCCCACAATGACCATGCTTGGAGATCAAAGTGTGCTTGAAGATGATGGCTCTATTTGCGTGTCAGACTGGGCAACGAGTATCAGTAAAGGTGCAACCAATGAAACCGCACAGGTATTGACGTTTGATTTTACCAGTGACAATCCAGACCTTTTTATATCAGGACCATCAATGGTATATACGCAAAGTGGTACAATCGGGGATTTATGTTATACCTTAAATGCAAACGAATTTGGCGCAGCAACTGTAACAATGGTTGTTTACGATGATGCAGGTACTGAAAATGGCGGTTTTGATCGAATAACTGAAACATTTGAAATTACTGTCATTGCGTTGAATGACACGCCAACCATCACGACTATTTCTGACCAGACAATTGTTGAAAGCAGTTCTACAGGGCCACTCGCATTTACAATTGGCGATATTGATGCAGATGCGCTGACTGTTACAGTTGCTTCTTCAGATACGACACTTATTTCTGACACACATATCACATTTGGAGACACGAATGCCAATAGCTATACGATTTTTGATCGAGAAGCTTTTGAAAGCATTCCATTAAGCATAACTGTTACACCAATCCCCGGAAGAGTTGGCACAGCAACGATTACAATCACTGTGTTTAATGGAAACAAATATACACGTGCAGAAGATGGGGTGGATTATACAACGACAACATTTGATGTCACAGTTGACTATGTTTTTCATGATGGTCCTGGTGGTATCGGGAGTACTGATGGGACGTCATCTCTCAAGTTATGGCTGAAAGCTGATCAGATTACCGGACTCAGTCACGGCCAAACATTGACATCATGGGTTGATCAATCTGGTTACAGTCATACGATGAATATTTCAAATACACCATCATATTCATCCGCTTTTTCCAATGATTTTCCAGCAGTTGAATTTGATGGTTCAACAGATGCGCTTTATAATGCTTCAGCTCTTGATTTTTTTGATGCAGCAGGTATGAGTGTATTTTCTGTAATCAATGCAACGAATACCGGATCAACAAGATCAATTATTTCAAGAGATGCTTCTGGTGACCGAGGTTGGGGGTGCAAAATTGATCATGCCGATCATCTTCTTTTTTCAGTTGCTCATTCCAGTTCTGAGGCTGTAACCCGAACCGGAGCAAGCGCGATAAGCGATTCGTTTACGATTGTTTCGTATTTATATGATGGTTTGATCGGGCGAAGCATAAATGTTTATAATGGTGAAACTGATGATTCAGATGCACTCGAATACTCTATTCCTTATCTTGTCGGTACTTCAGGTCCAGCCTTAAGGATTGGAAATGATGGTGACAATAATTATTTTCAAGGCAGCATCGCAGAGTTAATTGTTTTTGATCGTCATGTATCAACTGTTGGACGTATCCTGATCAACAATTATTTATCATCAAAATACGATATTGCGTTAAGCAGCAATGATATGTATACAGGCGATACCAATGATGCTGGCAATCATTACCTTGATGTTTCAGGTATTGGTCTTGAATCGGATAGTATTAACAGTGTTGCCATTTCTTCGGGTATGATTATTACGAATACAGGGTTTTTAACTGACGTAGGCGATTATTTGCTGATTGGAAATAATAGAGAATCAAACACAATCACTTTGACCCATTTACCCTCCGGTGTATTCACAGGATGGGAACGTTCCTGGATGCTTCATATAACTGATATTAACAATAATGATGGCACGTTTACCATAGAATTTGATCGATCTGGTGGTGATATGTCCGATTTAACATTAACAACTGATATGGTGCTACTCAAACGTTCTCATCTGAATGATACATATGAAATTATGAATACCCTTCTTCCTACAGTTATTGGAGATGATCGGATTCAGTTTTCAGGGAATGGATCATATTTCAACACAGGAGATTATTTGACATTAGGTTCACAAATCAATAGCGCAATTGAATTTAATGGGTCCAGTGATCACTATCTTGTTTCTGAAGCTGCTATTGATCTGAGCTCACAGTCGTTTACGATTGAATTCTGGGCACGTCGAAAATCCACTGGCGTAATGTATTTGGTTGGACAAGGACCTGAAACATGGGGAGATAATACAAACCTCAATATTTCTTTTTCAGCAAGTGATCACCTCATATTTGGCATTGATGCGACAGATTATACTGAAACAACCGCTGCATATACAGACACCAATTGGCATCACTATGCTTTTGTATATGATAATGGTGGGGGGCCATCGGTGACCATTTTTGTTGATGGAGAACAACAGTTAACTGAATCACTACCTTCATATTCAGGAAACTCTGAAATATTTATTGGAAAAGCACCGGGAAAGACAGACTATTTTTATGGTGAAATTGATGAAATTCGTATTTGGACTGAAGCAAAAAGTTATGCGGACCTTTTTTCAAAAATGAATGTTGTGTTGCAGGGTGATGAAACCAATTTGAATACATATTGGCAACTCAATGAAGGAGCATCAACAATTGCATATGATAAAACAGCTACAGGTATTAACTTAAGCCTGACACCAACAAATGATCTGCCAAGATGGATTGTATCTTCACTACCAATCGGATATTCAAGTGCTACACAAACAGAAACAATGGGTGTCGTTAATTTTACAGATACCAATTTGACCATGGATTTTCATCACCAGAATGGAGAGACTGTTGTTGCAACAATGGTAACAACAAATGCCAATGTCGTGCCAACTGCAAATGTTGATATTTTGAGCGCTCAGTATTGGATTATTTCCCGAACAGGCGATACCACATTTAATGCGGATATGACATTTACAATGACAGATGAAAATGCGTTTACAGAATCAACAGCATCAGTCGCAAAGCTATTTTGGCGTGAAAATGGTGATACTGGTGCATGGGAAGCCATTGCTTATGGATCGAGCATTGATGATACGACAGAAACCATTACCTTTAATGGCATTCAAACAACCGGCCAGTTTATGGTCGCATTTGATAATTATGCATCCACTATAGGTTCCGGGTATGCATTAGACTTTGATGGTGCAGATGATTTTGCCATTAATGAAGCAGACAACATAACGTTGACAGATGCTTCGTTTTCTATCGAATTTTGGGCAAAGCGTGCATCAACAGGCACAAAACACTCAATTATCGGTCAAAGTGATGATTCGGATGGCTTATGTATCGGATTTACAGCAAATAATACGTTTGTATTTTCGTTTAACGCATACACTGTTACGACAGGCGCTTATACTGACACACAATGGCATCACTGGGCGGTGACATTTGATGCGACAGGTTTAACACAAACAGTTTATTGTGATGGCGTCTGGATTACTGAAAATGTTGCATCTGCTTCATATACGCGCTCAACCACAAACTTCTATATTGGATGTGGTCCGAATCAACAAGATCCATTTGAAGGCCAGATTGATGAAATACGTGTATGGAATGATGTTCGGAACCTTGTGGAAATTCAAAGCAACATGTATTTAACATTCAATGGGGATGGAAGCGGTCTTCAGGCAAGTTGGCTAATGGACGAGCCTTGGTCTTATACATATATTACAGATGCAACGTCAAACAGTAATAACTGCGTTGTCACAGGTACCATGCTTGTCAGTGATTGGGTCGTATCGACCGCATTTGCCTATCGTACCATTGATGAGGATTCATATTTAAAATTTACTGCCGGTTATGATATTGAAGGGGATAACCTTTCTGTTAGCTGCCCGGCTCCGAATAGTGGAACAGTAACGACAGATGCAGAGGTTGTCACATATACCCCTGATACGAATGTGAATGGCACAGACACATTCAATGTTTTGGGAGCCGGTCAAATTTATCCCATTACTGTTACTATTGTTCCGATAAACGATGCACCAGAAATAGGCACGATCCCTGATGACACGATTGGCGTTAATGCAACATCATCAGTGGGTTTCACCATTACAGACATCGAAACAGACCCTGACAGCCTGACCTTAACTCCAACATCAAGTAATCAAGCAATTGTAGATGACAGCAATATTACAATAAGCTGCGCTGCTGGGACTTGCACAGCAACAACGACACCAGAAACTGATGCTTCGGGATTTGTCCAAATAACAATTACAGTCACTGATCCTGAAGGTCTGACAGCAAATAACATGTTTGGATTGACAATTAATGAAAGCCCAACCATTGGTTCTATTTCAAACTATTCAACAACTGTTCATACAGCAACAAGCCCCATTGCATTTACAATTTCAGATACAGAAACAGCTGAAGATGAATTGGATTTAACATTGACCTCATCTAATTCAGATATCATTGGTATTACAAATGCGTCATTCACCCAGGATGCCAGTGGTGATTGTACAATAACATTGACACCAACATCAAATGGGACTGTAACAATCAATATCATTGTAACTGATGCCACTTCTTTTTCAGCAACAACCAGTTTTGATCTGGTCGTAAATACCATGCCAGAAATAGAAACAATTGCCGATTACACAACAGCAGTGAATACAGCCATTTCAATTCCCTTTAAAGTCACTGATGCAGATTCTGCAGAAAGCAGTCTGGAACTTACCATCACATCATCAGATAGTGGCATATTACCGCTAAGTCAAACGCTGTTGACAAATAGTAATGGAGACTGCACGGCAACGTTGACACCAACCAGTTCAAATGGTGCTGTGACTCTTGAGATAACAGTGACTGATACAGATGGCTACTATACATCAACTTCTTTTGTTTTAAATGTTAATAATGTGCCTGAAATTTCAAATATTAGCGATTATACAATATCGCAAAACACTGATATTCCTTCATTTAATTTTACAATCACTGATGAAACAGAAGCCAGTCAATTGAGTGTGACTTTTACATCATCTGATGAATCTATCATTCCATCGGCTCAAATCGTTGAAACGAATGATGGCATTGATTCCTATACCCTTACAATAACACCATTAGCAAACACATCAGGCGCTGTCACAATTACAGTCCTGGCTGTTGACAGTAATGGATATTCAAGTACGAACTTATTTGTCATAAATATTGTGACCCTTCCTGGCTCTGGAAACATGTTGACTTTTAATGGTTTGAGCGATTATGCAAAATCTGGTGATACCTTGTCTTTAAGTGGAGATCATACAGTTGAGGCCTGGATCAAACCAGACAATCATTCAAGTATGGGTTGCGTCACATCTTTAGGCATGAATAGTGGCAAGTATTCGAAACTTTTGATTACTGATTCGGAAAAAATTGCTGTAGATATATTACAGTCGGGTGGTATGTTGAAAAGCTATACTGCTTCGACACTTAGCACAGGAGAATGGGTTCATGTAGCTTATATATATCAAAGTAATACTGAGTCTTTAACTATTTATGTTAATGGCATTCCTCAAACATCCACTATTGGTGAAGATCAGGCAATATCTCCCTTTACTTTATCATCAGTACCTGTTTATATTGGAAAAGATCAGGAGTCATCATATTTTGCTGGCAGTATTGATGAAATTCGTATATGGAATGATGTTCGCACAGAAGAAGAAATAAGAGATTTTATGTGTGAGAAGGCTTATACTTCTACGACTGATGACCTTGTTGCCTATTATCGTTTTGATCATAATAGCGGCACAACATTAATGTATGACTGGACGGGGAGTGGTAATAGTTGTGATCTTACAGGGGCTACATTGGAGACATCAGAAGCCACCATTGGAGATGATAGTGAACATGATTATTCTGGTATTGCTGCAGGCGATTTTACTGCGAGTTTAGCGCATTCTGATGGTGACAATTTTACGATGATAATGTCTAACGGCGTTCCTGATGGCATTCATTTATATATGGTCAATCAATCACCAAATTCAATTTCGGTAGATACTGGTGTTATTAAAACAGATCGATATTGGGGCGTTTTTATTACAGGATCTTTTGATGATTATGAATTGAAATACGAATACACACAAAATTCATATGCTGAAACGACTAGACTCGATAATGCATTGGCACGGAGAGATAATAATGCTGATATGTCATGGATCTTATATGTTGATACTGAAGATACCGATATTGATGGCCTCATTGATACATCTTCAATTGGTGGGAATAATGATTTGATTTATGAATTCATTTTGCAGGACACTGAACCATAACTCAAAACGAACAATATCAATAATGGGGAAGTGAATTTCAGAGAATGCCTAAGTAATCGTTTGAGTGTAACCAGAATTGCCGGTGAATAACATTAATGATATTAACAGCTTATTGGGCGTATTTCAGAGAATCATTGACAGCTCAACAAGATTAAATATATAAACATGAGGAAAACAATGAACTGCGAAACACTAAAAAAAATAATACTTCAAGGCGAAGATCACATTTTTAAATTTAAAGAAAATATTTCTGGTATTGATATACTCGCAGAAGAAATCTGTGCGTTTGCGAATTCAGAAGGTGGATACATAATCGTTGGAGTCCATGAAAATGGCGAAATTACAGGCCTGAATATATCAGACATTTCACGATTAAATCAATGGGTATCCAATGCAACATCGCAAAAAATTGATAAGATGATACCTGTCCTAACGCACGAACTGATATGCGATAATAAGCGAATTCTTCTTGTGCATATACTTCGAGGACGCAATAAACCCTATACTGTCATTCAATAATGATTGCGGGATAAAACATGGAGATGGTAAATGCAAGGTCCCCAATAGGGATTCAAAATGATGCAACAGAGATAGGTGTTAAGTAAACAATAAACATTACGGAGGCCAAAAATGCCAAAACAAATATATTTAATTATCCTTCTAATTCTGAATGCAGTCCCTACTTATGCAAATGTTCCAGAGAATCATACCACCCTTCAAGCGGCAATTGATGCCGCCACAAATGGAGATACAATAACAGTTGCACCAGGCACCTATACTGGAGAAAACAACAAAAACCTAGATTTCAAAGGTAAAAGTATTACTTTAGTTTGTGATTCAGAATCAGCTGATTGCACCATTGATTGCGAAAATAGTGGAAGAGGCCTCTATTTTCATTCAAATGAAGATGAAAATTCCATGTTGTCTGGATTTGTTATTACCAATGGCAACGTGTCAAAAATGGGTGGTGGTATTCTTTGTGTGTCCTCTTCACCAACCATTACAAATTGTGTGATTACTCATAACACTGCCAGATGGGCCAGAGGCGGGAATGGCGGTGGAATTGCTTGTGTGGATGCCTCACCCAAAATAGTCCATACAACCATTCAATACAACGAAGCCAATTTTAATGGCAGCGGAATTTACTGTCGTGGGAATTCCAATCCTGTTTTGGATGGCTGTATCATATCCTATAACTTAAAGGCCCTTTATGGAGGAGGAATTTCAGCACATGAACAATCTAATCTAACCATTATCAACTCTTTGCTGTATGGTAATTCCGCCCGCCAGGGAGGCGGCGGCCTATCCTGTACATCATCACCAACGATACAGAACTCAGTCGTTAGTAATAACAGTGCTAAAGATGGCGGCGGTATTGCCAGTTATTTTTCAGCACCGACAATTGACAGCAGCCTGATCAGCAATAATTCTGCTGAAAATGGTGGTGGCATTGCTGCACAGGCTTTATCAAAGCCCATTATTACGAATAGCTCTATTACAAATAATGCTGCATCCAAAAAAGGAAGTGGTGTTTCTTTATACCCTTCAGCAGAGCCAACAATTACAGGATGTACCATCTGGGGTAAAGATGAAAGTGAGACCATTTCTGTTGATACGACAGAAGAAAGTGTTTCTGTAACAAATACAGGTTTGGCACTTATTTCTGATTCAGCCATTCAAGGAGGCTATACTGGAGATCAAATTGTTGATATTGATCCGGTTACACTTGATGGACTGAACGATGAATATTCGCCTGCTAATCCAACCTTTTCATTGACTGGTGGCGGCTTAACTGCTTATCGTTATCGTTTGGATGATGAAACCGAATGGCGTGAAGAGGTTGTTATCTCTATTCCCATTGAGTTAACCCAATTGAATGAAGGCGAACATACACTTTATGTCTTAGGGAAAGATTCACTGGGAAACTGGCAACCTGAAGATTCACCAATTACGTTTCAATGGTCTGTTGACATGACAGTACCTGTTGTTCAAAACTTAACTGATTCATTTCTGCCAACTAACAGCATCAGCTGGACGTGGAAGGCATCAGAAGCTGCGCAATTTCGATATCTTATTGATAATGTTTTCGATAATGTCCCCACAGGTGAATACTCAGATATTACAATGGTTACACAAAGTACAGGAGATGGAATTTACTATCTTCATGTTCAGGCAAAAGACATGGCAGGCAATGAAAGTGCGGTTCAGACAGTTCAAGCAACTTTGGATAATACTCCGCCCAATGCGGTCATTCATTATTCTGAAACAACACCTACCATGAATTCTGTAATCGCAACGCTTATGCCATCAGAGACGGTAACAGTCAGCAACAATAGTGGCAGCTTTACCCGAACATTTTCTGCGAATGGCACATTTACATTTGCATTCGCTGATGCCGCTGGAAATACCGGGTCAGTGACTGCGGAAATTGATTGGATCAGCGATTTTTTCCAAATTGTCGAGACTTTTCCTGAAAATCCAAAGACATTAACGCAAACCACAGTATATATGGATGTCAATTACTCCAACACGCAACAGAATATTGCTCTTCAAGGATTGGGGTTGCGTATTCATTATCCATCACAGGCGCTCTCTTATCAAGGCATTAGCAATATTTTGGAGCCAATTCATGCACCAGCAACAGATCATGAAGAAACAACTGAGACAGATGATGGCATCAACAGCACGGATCGATATATTGAAATTGCCTGGCAAGATGAATCCACAAATTGGCCGGGTCAGGAAATACCGATTCGTATTTGTACAGTTGCGTTTCAAACAGATGCAAATCTAAATGTGGGATATAGCTGTACAATCGTTTACCAGGCATTTCAGACACATCCTGGCTATCTGTTTATTGCAGATCCAGTAACAATTGATATTCAAAAATTTTCCCTAGACATTGATGGCAATCAGAATGCCGATGCATTGACTGATGGTTTATTAATTATCCGATACCTGTTTGGACTTAAAGGCGGAGATAGTCTGATAGAAAATGCATTGGATATAAAAGGAACTCGCTTAACATCAGAAAGCATTGGCGCCTATATCGAAGGTGGCATGAACTATCTTGATATTGATGGAAATACGTATTCGGATGCCCTGACTGATGGTTTACTGATATTGCGGTATTTATTTGGCATTAGTGAAGGCAGTAGCTTGATCCAAGATGCGGTTGATCCTGCGGGAACGAGAACATCAAGTGAAGCAATAAAATCATACATTGACTCATTGATTGAATAGAATCATTTGAGTGTATTCACCGGGTATTTTGGTTACACTCGAATCATTCTATACCTCAAATCTTTCATGCAATCCAATGTCAGAAATTATTTCTTGAAAAATATTATTGGCAGAAAAAAAGTCAAATTGTTGAATATAATTCATCATTTTTGAATACTTAGCTTTGCATCCACAGATGTCAAAAATATCTTCCAGAGCTTTTGCTAATTCTGGTATGCCAATGGGATCAGCATCGTTAAGAAGTGTTTGCAATTTCATTAAATCAGATATGGCATTTTCAACCTGTTCATGGCATTTGTCTTCAATTTCATGTTCTTTCGTTTTTGTCTGATGGGGTTGTATTTCCTCTTCTAACCGGCCTTGATGCGTGTCTGATGGGTCGCATGATTGATTTGTTTCGGAGGAGGTTGTCGGACCGGGATAATCAGGTAAATTCTCAATATAAGCGATCGTTTTGACTAACACGCACGACATTTCTTCGATCAAAACGTCCAATTGGTCTGTTTGTTTTTCTTTTAAAGCAGTTTCTAACTTTAAGGTAGCAGACTGTAAAGAATGTGCGGACAAATTTCCTGCTGCTCCTTTGAAACTGTGAATTTCTCTAATAGCAAGTTCATAATCATTTTCTATCCACTCTTTAATTTTGGGTACAAAATCTGTGTAAGTCGAACAGAAATATTGAAACAACTGCATGAATACAGTTCGATTCCCTCCCAAACGTTCAAGCCCTTCTTCAATGTCAACAATCGGTTTTGATTGTTCATCAGTTGTTGTGGCTGCCATATGTTTTGTTTTTGGTTGTTCAGGCATTTTTTGAGAGAGACTTTGTTCTTGTTTTATGTCTAATTCTTCTTGATGAGATAGATCGTCAGGAGCGCTCAAAGACGCATGATGAATAGCGGTTTGATGTTTAATTGTTTCTTTTTTATTATGAATCCACTTTTTAATCATTTCAAAAAGCTGATCTCTATTTATGGGCTTTGTAATATAGTCATTCATTCCGGAGTCAATACATAATTCACGATCCCCTTTCATTGCATGGGCAGTCATGGCAATAATAGGAAGTGTTGAAAGATTGGATATGTTTCTGATACGTCGCGTGGCTTCATAACCATCTATTTTAGGCATCTGAACATCCATCAGCACAAGGTCATATCTGTCTGTTGATACCGCTTCAATCGCTTCCTGACCATTATTGGCCACATCAACTGAAAAATTTTCATTTTCCAATATTTCCAATGCCACCCGCTGATTAAAATAATTGTCTTCAACAAGCAAGATCCGAAGCGTTGTTATATCTGGCATTTTTGATTTGTCCGATACAGATGACTCAGATGGAATGGCAGGTAATTCAGTAACTGATTCATCTTTTTTGCCCAATACAGACATAATGGTATCAAATAAAATGGATTGTTTCAGGGGTTTTTCAATATATGCATCAATCCATAACCGATCATCCGGGTCGATATTATTTTCATGGCCAAAAGCACTCATGAGAATAATGGGGATATCTTTGAGATTGTCTGCCTTTTTAATATGTTTTGCTGTTTCAATACCATTAAGGCCCGGCATATAATAATCAATAAAAATCAATATGGGCTCAGGCATTGAAGATGTGGGGTCATTAAGATTGGCAAGCGCATCGCCACCGGATGTTGACAGTTTGCATTGAAAACCAAAGGTGTGCAGTATATTTTTTAAAACATCCAGACTGTTTTTGTTGTCATCTATTAGCAATACCATTTTATTGTTAAGGGGGGCTGGCAATGTGAATGTGCGTTTCGAGTGATCTTCCAAATGACGAGAAAAACGTGCTGTAAATGAAAACGTACTGCCTTTTCCAGGTTCGCTGTCAACAGTTATATCTCCATCCATCATAGACACCAAATGTTTGCATATACCTAAACCGAGACCGGTCCCCCCATATTTTCGTGTGATGGATTCATCAGCCTGCGTAAACGCAGTAAACAATTGATTGATAATTTTTTTGGGAATACCAATGCCTGTATCTTTAATCTCAAATTTTAGGAAAGCATGGGTTTCAGTTGCTTCTATCGTGGAAACCTGAAGATAGATTTCTCCTTTTTCAGTAAATTTTACTGCATTGGACATGAGATTCACAATGATTTGGCGTAACCTTGATGGATCACCTACCAATGCATTCGGCGTATCCTTTTCAATAGATACGACAAGCTCAAGATTCTTTTCTGATGTTTTTTCGCGAAACATATCTGTTATTTCATCAATCGTTCCTTTTAGATAAAAATTGGATTTTTCCATATCCAATTTACCGGCATCAATTTTTGAAAAATCCAGGATATCGTTAATTAAGCTTAAAAGCGAATGTGCGGATGTGTTGATGATTTGTTGATATTCACGTTGTTGATTTGTTAGATCAGTTGATATTAATAGATCAGACATGCCAATGATGGCATTCATGGGCGTTCTGATTTCATGGCTCATATTTGCTAAAAAATCAGATTTGGCCTGAGCGGCCACTTCGGCATCGTCTTTGGCTTTTATCAAATCCCATTCATGCGCACCAAAAAATTTAACCGAAATATAGGCAATCAAACCAGATAGCAATAAACAAATGGCACAAACAGCAATCAACACAGAGATTCCTGCTTTTTGACCACTTTTCATGTGGGTTTGAAGGTAAAACACGTCATTGTTTACGATTTCTACCAATAGATCAATATCTTGGGTAATCCGATTGGTTATTTCACGATTCTTTTGCATGAGTCGATTGCTTGTATTTCTGAGTAAAATTTCTTTCTTTCGATTTCTAAATATTGATGCCTCACCCTCCCCAAATGCGAGTATACGTGTTCCAATATTGGCTATATTTTCCGCTAAAATCGGATTTCGTTTGGCCAACGTACTGGACTGAAAGACATCCACTGACTGTTGAAATGTGTTTTTTGATTGATGATATTGACTTTGAATGTTTGACAATTGATCCATCTGAGAAACATCCACTGCAGCATTAAAAACACGAATCAATTGGTTTCCCTCAGCCTTGAGATTTAAAACAACCTTTATATCTTTAACAGTTCCATTCATCAGTTTTTCAATAGATGTATTGAAAATGTTTTGTGCTTTTTGGGTAAACCCATCAATTTGTATAACTTTTACCTCAATGATATGCTTGATTTGTTTTAAATATAGATCTAACAAATGAGTCGCCGATAACCTGAATTGATTTTGAATGGTTAAATTATCAGGTTCCGCATTGATTGAAATTAATGAATCCATTTCTACAAGTGATTGTGTCAAACGCGTGTAGTCTGATGGCACCATTGTGTGACCGATTTTTTCCAAATACGTTTTAGTATCTTGAATCCATAGACTTAAACTATTTGAATCATCAAGCATGGAGGGGGCTGGCGGCTGAATCAATCTATCATAACAGTTCTTTCCAGATTGTTGGAGTTCATAAAGTTGAATAACCGGATTCATAATGTTTTGAATCAAATTTTGAATCAGCTCAGAATGATCTTGTACAGTTGTTCTGCTATTCAGATTTGCCTGAGATGTTGCACCCAATATAGTTGGTGTAATGGTATCCAAAAGATCATTATGTAATTTCAAGAGGCCCTGTTTTTGATTGTGCACCTGGTTAGACAAATCAATGCGTTTGAGTGTGGCATCTTTGATTTTTGAAAGGGTTTGAGTCATTTCTTGACATGTGTTTGTTATCCTGGCAACCATTTTTTCCATTGAATGGGAGGTTAGAAGCTGAAGATTCATATTCATATCATTGATAATCAGATCCATTCGCTCTGATGTTTCACGAAGCTGCGCAACATTCTCAGATGATGTTAACACTTGTGAAATGGCGGTCAGTAAGGCGCTTTGCTCAGACAAACGCGTGGCCCCAAGCATTTCAGGTATTGATTGACCGACAGTGCTATCTATCACTTTTCCAAAGCGATGAAATGAATATATGGAAAAGGCTGTGGAAAATAATATCAATAACCATATACATAAAAATGATATGTACAGTCGAAATAAATAACTTTTAAACCATTTCATAATTATCTACTTTTCTAATAAATCAATTATTCACGTATTGGACAATCATTGATGATATCAACAACCAATAAGTGTAACAATATGCGTTGTTTTTTTTAACCTTCAGAGAAAAAAAGGATTGCCTGTCGACTTTTATAATAAATAGTCTGTCCTCATGGACCCATTCGGTCATCAACCAGTCGGATCTCACAGCTGCGATTCAGGCAAATACTTTAAATAATTCTTTTCTTTCATTCTAGATATCTTCAAATGATATAAAAAGTCAAGTTGTTATTTACAGTATCACATTCTTTCTTTATAAAATAAAGAATATAAAAAAA
>Ga0272440_1002267_pt1 | contig 15121 bp, 15 predicted proteins | sample SSMMMBAug17_FD_192440 | JGI IMG/M metagenome (GOLD analysis project Ga0272440, IMG submission 192440) | Marine sediment archaeal communities from Little Sippewissett salt marsh, Falmouth, MA, United States - SSM-MMB-Aug17 | ecosystem: Environmental > Aquatic > Marine > Wetlands > Sediment ... | reverse complement strand
TAAAAAAAGAATTTATTAAATTATTCAAATATTTATTATGAAAGGATTATAATGATGAATTGTCCATCTTGTGATCAGCAAGTCAGTAATGACTCAAGTTTTTGTATTAACTGTGGTTTTAAATTAGATAAGGATATAAAAAAAACAGTTATTAATGATGATAACGTAAATTCAAAAATAGCTTTAATTAAACAGAATTCACATAATTCTGGAACCAGATTATTAAATAAAATTACAATTGGCAGAGGAGATGAAAATGTTGTTGTATTGAAGTACAATCAAATTTCATGGAAACATGCCTGTCTTATAAAAGATAAAAATAAATGGATACTTGAAGATCTAAAAAGTACTAACCATACATTTATAAATGATAGATCAAAAAAAATAACTAAAGCTGAGATTACAGAAAAGGATACTATTTTTTTTGGATCATATAAAATTTCTGCAAAACGACTTATTGATAAATATATAGAGTTTAATAAGGGGATTTTTTCTACTAATTCCTTTAATATTGAAGAAAAGGAAACAACTTTTGGAAGAGATCCAAATTCAACTGTTTATTTAAACTATCCTCAGATATCATGGCATCATGCAAAAATAATACGTAAAGGGTCTGATTATTTTTTAAAAGATCTTAGTAGCACAAATGGAACCTATGTAAACGGTAAAAGAATATCTTCTTCAAAGATTGCTGTCAATGATACTATAACCCTGGGATCTTTTTCATTTACTCTAAATCCTGATCAAAAAATTGAAAAAAAAGACTTAAGAGAGGATATTAGGCTTGATTCAGAAAAGATTTCCTTTGAAGTTGCTGATAAAAAAAATAATTCAATGAAAAAAATACTTGATGATATTTCGTTTACAATATATCCATCAGAATTTGTTGGTTTAATGGGACCCGCTGGAGCTGGTAAGACAACATTAATGTTGGCAATGAATGGATATCTTCCGCCAACAAAAGGTTTTTCTAAAATTAATGGTCAATCTCTTTATGGTAATTATGATGCATTTAGAGGAAATATAGGATATGTTCCTCAAGATGATATAATACACCCTGAATTAACTGTATATGAAGCATTATATTATACAGCCAAATTACGTTTACCAGATGATACTAAAATAGAAGAAATAGATGCATTGATTGAAAAAATAATGACACAGCTAGGATTGATAGTTCCTTCAAAACAATTAGATATAAGAAATGTTATTATCGGCTCTCCTGTAGACAAAGGAATTAGTGGTGGACAGAGAAAAAGAGTAAATCTTGCAATGGAGCTTTTGACAGCACCTAGTGTTTTATTTTTAGATGAACCAACCTCTGGATTATCTTCTCACGATACATTAATAGTAATGGATGTCCTTCGTAAACTTGCAGATGAAGGAAAAACTATTATTTTAACAATACATCAGCCTAGTTTAGAAGCTTACAAAAAAATGGATAACGTAATAATAGTTTCATCAGGTAAATTAATGTATTATGGCCCTACCTATCCAGATTCTTTAACTTTTTTTAATCCAAACAAAAATTCTGAAAATGTTATTGATAATGCAGATAATGCTCTTAAAGGACTTTCTGAAAGGCCAGAAAATATATGGCAGGAAAAATATCGGAAATCAGATTACTATAAAAACTATGTTGAAAGCAGAAGAGACACTCAAAAAATTATTAATGATTCAAAAGAAAAGCTTCAAAAACCAAGTCGTGATATTGATATTAATCAGTGGTGGACACTTACATCAAGATACTTTACTATCAAAAAAAAAGATATTATAAATACAACTATATTGCTAATACAAGCGCCTATTATAGGGTTACTTATTTCTCTTGTTTTTTATAAAGCTTCACCTATCTATAATCCTGCAACACCATTATTTTTGTTAGTTGTTTCAGCATTATGGTTTGGAACATCAAATTCAGCACGTGAAATTGTATCAGAAAGATCAATATATATGAGGGAACGAATGGTAAATTTGAAAATTCCGTCTTATATTTTTTCAAAATTTGCTGTTCAAAGTCTTTTATGTTTAATTCAATGTGTTATGCTTGTTTCAATAGTATATTTCTTTTTAGATTTTAATGGAAATATTGAAACATTTATCAATGTTACCTTTCTGGCTTCTCTTGTTGGAATCAGCATTGGTTTATTTATATCTTGTGTAACAAAAACTCAACAACAAGCTGTTGCCATTGTACCATTAGTTTTGATACCTATGATTATTATTGGTGGAGGTATTCTTCCTATAAAGGAAATGAATACTGCAAGCAAGGCAATATCATATTTGATTCCTGCTCGTTGGTCATATGAACAGATCATTCATGTTGAAGACGAAGGTATTAGAGATAAATTAAAAGAATTTAACGAAATTTATCCTTTTAATAAAAAGGTAACATATTCAAAGGCATTATTTGGAAAGCATGAACGTAATGATTTTATAATTTTTCTCGTTATAATAGGATTTATTGCTGGTTTTTTAAGACTTACAATAATGGTACTTAAACGAAGAGATATAATATAAGATCAACCTTGCTAAAATAAAATAGTTTTTGCCAAATTAATTAATTATCAAATTTAAAAAGGGGTATTATATAAATGGATAATAAATGTAGCTGCGGGGTATTTAATGAGATTAATGCAAAATTTTGTAAAAAATGTGGTAAATCTTTACAATATCCTGTTAAAAATAAAGAAAATCGTTGTCAAAATGGTCATATTATGGATCCTTCATGGGATGAATGTCCAATTTGTGTAGAGGGGTCAAAAAATGAAAATCAAAAACCAATGACAAAATCTGCTGAAAAAATGGTTCAAGCACCAACTAAATTTGAGCAGCAAAATAATATTGAGCAAAAAATTTTTGTAGATAATAATTCATCTAAACCTATTGCCCAGAAAAAAAATGTTCAAAAAGGTACTGAAATAATAATGCCAAATAAAAACAAAATAGATGATTTAACTCAAGCAGGAAGACTATCTGGTTTTCTTGTGACTTATTCTCATAATACATTAGGTGAATCTTATCAAATTTTTTCAGGAAAAACCAAGATTGGAAGAGATATTAATCAAGACATATGTATTAGTAGCGACAAACATATCTCTAGTGAACATGCATCTTTATTATTTAAAAATGGTACTTGTGAAATAATTGACAATATGTCATCAAATGGTACATTTATTAATGGTGTTGAAACCAATCAAAGAGTTGAACTTAAAAATTATGATATCATCAAATTAGGTAAAACTGAATTTCGATTTATTCTAGCAGAACCACCAGTTGATAATATTTTTGAAGATAGCGACTGTAAATCCAAAGAAATAGAAGAAAATAACAGAATATAATATAGAAGAAATTAAGGAATAAATATATTATTATGGAAATGTATGTCTGTCAAAATACAAATATTGGCTTAATGCGAGATGAAAATCAAGATGATTTAGCATGGTTTACACTATCTTCAGGAGAATTATTTATTCTTGCAGATGGAATGGGAGGAGAAGCAGGCGGAAGATTTGCTGCTAAAATGGCAATAGCTACTATAAAGTCATGTTATGAAAGTCAACAAAATCGTGATATTGTAACACTTATGGAATATTCAATCAAAAAAGCAAATCAAAAAATCTATGAGATAGGCTCATCAGATGATTTACGATATCATAATATGGGAACGACTATTGCCATTTTATTTATTTCTAAAGAAAAAGCTTATATAGCTCATGTAGGAGATAGTAGAATTTATCTTTATAGAGATAATAATTTAAAATTATTAACAAAAGACCAAACACTTGTTCAATCAATGATTGATAAAGGAAAGTTAACACCTGATGAAGCAAGGGTTCATCCAAAATCTCACGTTCTATTACAATCAGTTGGGGCTAACTCTGACATTGTTCCTGATATTAAAAAAAATTTTATTAAGATTAATTCAGGAGATTTATTTTTTATGTGTAGTGATGGTTTACATGGTGTTCTTGATGATAGTTTGATTATTGATATTATCAATAAAAATGAAAAATTAAATGATATTTGCAATGAACTTGTTACTGAGGCATTAAATCATAAATCTCAAGATAATGTCACAGTTCAAGTAATTTGTTTTATTTAACTAACTAACTACAGATTTAGTCATAAAGATTTTGGCAGGGCGCCAGATCAAAATTATCCGCAGGCGTACAATAGTACGTTGAGGACAAATTTTTATCTGGGAACGTAGTCCAAAATCTTTATGACTAAATCTGTATAAATTTTAGATAGCTAAAAATGTATACTGCGTTGGGGGATAATTATGCCATATTGTACAAAGTGTGGTTTTGAAAATGATTATGACAATCTATTTTGTATTAATTGCGGTGAAAAAATTGAATCAAATAAACAATTTTCAAACAAACAAAAGTCAGGTAATAAAAAAGTTATTAAGTATGCAATTATCATGTTACTAATATGTTCTTTTGTTGTTTATATATTTAGTAATAATACTATAATTATTGAATTTAAATTTGATCTTTTATCTTATTTGAGAGATATAATAAAATCATCTGAATTAGAAGATTCTAAACTTCAAGGAAAACAGCCAATTTTTAATTCAAATTTATATGAAATAGAACCTTCTGATAAATATTCGTATCAATATAAAAATTGTAATCAATTAATAACTGATGTGTTTAAAGGTGTATGTTATTCTATTCAAAATGAAATAGTAGAAGTTACAAAAATATCTGAAAATGAAGAAAATCTACTTGGTGAAAAATTAGCAAAAATTGTAAAAGGTCAATATAAAGGAATTATAGATCAAGATAAAAAATTGAGTCAATATATTCAGTCTTTGGGACAAGAATTGATTAAACATGTGGATAGAAAAAAAATAGCTTATCATTTTCATGTAATAAATAATAATAACATCAATGCTTTTGCAATACCTGGAGGTGGAATATATATTTTTAAAGGATTGATGAAAACCATAAAGAATGAAGCACAACTGGCAATGGTTATAGCACATGAAGTCAAACATGTTGATCTAAGACATTGTATTGCTTTATATCAAGTAGTAAAAAATTTTTCAAAAGAGCTGCAGGATCCCATGCATTCCTTTTTAAATGAAATTGTAATACATCCATACAATTCTCAAATTGAAGCTGATGCTGACAAAAAAGGACTTGAATTAATATATTCGTTTGGTTATTCTCCCTTTCAAACTGTAAAATATTGGGAAGATTTTGAGAGGGAAAACCGAGAGAATCAGGATGAAAATGTAGTTTTTGAAGGAATTTTTGGTAAGATAGCGGAAGAGGTCGAAAATGTTTTATATACTCATCCAAAATATCCCAAAAGAATATGTTTATTAAAAAATCATATTATAAGGCTAAAGAAGGCTTATCCTGCAAAATATTTTTATATCGGAAAATGGAACTTAGATAATCAGGAATCAATGTTTATTACAAAAAGATAAATTATCTATGAGATTGCTTTGTCTTATATAATTAAAGATATTGATAAGAGTTGAAAATGAAGTTTAATTTAACAAACACTATTATGACAGCCATTGTCAGTGTTCTTTTTGGAATAATAATCTGTTATGGTTTTTTTGTTTTTTTCAATTTTGGTTTAAAAATAAAAACAGATATACATGTATATAATGAAGTATTGAATAATATCAAAAATAATTCACTATTTATTAATTCTGATGTTAACAATGATGAACTTTTTTATCAGTGTGTTTCAAATTATTTAAAAAAAATTGATCCTTATTCAGCCTACCTGTTACCAAAGGATTATGCTACTTTTAAGCATTTAGATAAAGAAGATTATGTTGGAGTAGGTATGGAAATAGAAAAGAATACTCAAGGTCAATATTTTTGTTTTCCTTATCCTGATAGTCCCGCTGAAAAAGCAGGTATTAACAAAGGTGATTTATTAGAAAAGATTAATGGTAAAAATGTGAGTGGTAAAACTTTAAACGAGATAACTTATGAATCAAAAGGAAAAAGTGGAACCATACTGACAGTTACTGTAAAAAAAAAGACAAGCCTGTTAACTAATCAATATAAAATAGTACGTCAGGTAATTCAAACAAATCATATATCAATTAACTGGAATGATAACCTTCCAATTATTCGTATTAAATCATTTACAATAAATACTCCTATTAAACTTAGACAAATTTTATATAATATCAAAGATAATCCTATTATTATTGATTTACGTGGGAACCCAGGAGGAAATTTCTATCAGGCGATTGAAGCAGCAATGATATTTTTATCAGAAAAAAAATTGATTATAAGCGTTAAAAGTAATAAAAGTATAAAAGATTATAAAGCTACTACAGAGGCTGTTAATGACATTACACCAATATATATTTTTCAGGATGAATTTACTGCCAGTGCTGCTGAAGTTTTTATTGCAGCTCTTACACAAAATAATAGAGCTGAATCAATTGGGAAAAAATCTTTTGGGAAAGGTGTTATGCAAGAATTAATTGAATTAAAAATGGGAGGAGCATTATTACTTACAACTAAATTTTTATTAACACCAAATGGAATACAATATCATGGTAAAGGACTTGTTCCAAATTATTTGTTAGCTCATGATGAGCCACAAACAAAACATTATATTCAAAAGCTTAAAATGTTATTACAGAAAAAATAACTTTAATATTTAACTTTATTTATAGAGGAGAAAAAAATGTTTAAAAGCAAATTAATTTATGTATCGATTTTTATGATATTATTTTCTGGGTGTGAAATTATGAAACAACGAGAGATAGGAAATGATAATAAAAATGATCAAGAAAGATTAAAAAATGAATTAACTATGTTAGAGAAAGAAAATAGTAGATTACAAAAAATAATTCAATTGCTTGAATCTGACAATGAAAATTTGGGGGCAAAGATTAATAATTTAAAAAATGAAATTAATCTTGCAAAAAAAAGACTCAATGAGGTTGAGTGCGATACAGAAGAGGATAAAAGTAAATTAAACAAAAAAAAGGAAGCTGTCAAAGACCTTGAAAATGATATCAAAAATATTGAGAATAATATAAAGAGTAATCTTGATAAAAAGAAAGAAATTAAAAAGTTAAAAGATACATATCGAAAAATACTTTTATTTTAAATTTAAATAATGGTGGTTTACTATGAAATTAGTGAAAAAAAGTATATGTATAATGATCTTAATTAGTTTTATTTTTACAGGTTGTTCGATTTTTAAAAGAATTCCAAAAGGTCTTGAAGTTTTGACTGGTATAAATTCATGATATTGGAAAAATTATGCAGCAGGTGCTGCTATAGGAATAGTTTATAAATTAATAAAAGAAAAAGGTGATTTAACAATTGAAGATATAGTTATATATGGTCATATTGGTGGAATCTGTTTTGTGAATAGCTTTGATCTGTCATGTTTTATAATGTATAACTTGAAAAAAAGAAATGAATTATTGAAAGCTCAAAATAATTCTATTCAGGACAGGGTTAATATTGCTAAACAAACGAATGAAGATATTAAAATATATAAAGATGTACTTATTGTAATGTACGAACAAAGAGAAAGAGAGTTAAAGAATTTCAAAAATATGAAAGGACAATCCCAAAAAAAATTGGCTAAAGCAAAAAAATTACAAACTAAAATTGAAAATGATATTAAAAGTACAGAATATGTGATAAATCAAGTTCATATCACTTTAAATCAACTTAAACGAAAAAGAGAAATTGGATTCTCAACAAAAGAGTTGGATAAGGAAATTGCTGATTTGACTGACAATTTGAGAAAGTTAAAGCGTTTGAATCGATTAATTGATACGAAACTTTACAACCTCAAAACTTAGAAATTTTGAATTTAGCTTTGCTTAAAATGTATAGTCAAAAAATTTTTTAAATTTAAATAATGGAGGTTTTAATGAAATTAGTGAAAAAAAGTATATGTATAATGATCTTAATTAGTTTTATTTTTACAGGTTGTTCGACTTTTAAACTAATTCCAAAAGCTCTTGAGTATTATACTGGTTTACCAGCATGTTTTTGGGAAGGTTTTGGAGCAGGTGCAGCTGTAGGAGTAGCTTATAAATTAATAAACGAAAAAGGCGATGTAACAACTAAAGATCTATTGAAAGCTGGTCTTATTGGTGGAATCACTGGCGGAGCTTTGTCGTGCCTCATTGTTCATCATTTGAAAAAAAGAAATGAAATATTGATAGCTCAAAAAGATTCTCTTCAGGACAGGGTTAATATTGCTAGACAAACTAATAAAGATCTTGAAGTATATAAGAATAAACTCGCTGAAATTTATGATCAGAGAAAAAAAGAATTAACGAATCTTAAGAATATGAGAGGACAATCTCAAAAAAAATTGGCTAAAGCAAAAAAATTACAAACTAAAATTAAGAATGATATTAAAAGTACAGAGAATATGATAATTGAAGCGCAAACAACTTTAACTCAACTTAAAAAACGAAAAGAAAAAAGTGGGTCCTCAAAAGATTTGGATAATGAAATAGCTGAATGGACTAACAATTTGAAAGAGTTAAAAGGTCAACAAAATGCATTTGCATCGATTAATACAGAAATAGAAAATGGAAGAATTTAGTTTTTATTTTTTAAAAAGCTTTAATTATCAACGAGACATTCTATTATTAACTTTGATGGTATAGCAAAAAGTCAATTTTATAAAAATTGGTATTAATAATTTCAAATTGTTACAAAGATAAAAATCTCATTTTTTGACTTTTTTACGAGACCATCAACTTTTTGTATATAAGGAAAGTTTTATGCGTCAAAAAACAGTTCTGTTATCTGATGAAGAAAATAATTTTTCCGAAAAACAGGAAAATAATCTTGAATCAGATATAAAAAAAACAAAAATAGAAAGCCAAAAACAAACAGACTTAGTTGGTAAAAAAAATCAGTTAAAAAATAATATGTCAGATCATAAAAAGACAGTTCATTATAATAGAGAACCTGAATCTATAACCGATGATAGTAGACAAACGATAATAGAGAAAAGTCAAAATGATGAAATAAATTCTTCATCAAGGAAACCTGAATTAATACAAAATAGAAGTAATTTAATAGGATTATCAATAGGAAATTTTAAAATTGAGGAAGAAATAGCTTCTGGTGGAATGGGAACTGTCTATAAAGCAAAACATCAAACTCTTGAAAGCTACGCTGCTATTAAAAGCTTAAAATCAGAATTTTCTAATTACGCAACATTGCGAGATGCATTAGAAGCTGAGGCTAAAAATCAGGCAAAAATAAAACATCCCAATACAATACAAATAAATGATTTTGAAGAAGTCGATGGTAATTTTTATTTAATTATGGAATATGTTGATGGCATTGACATGGAAAATAAGATCCAGTCAGGTTTCAAAGATGAGCTTGAAATATTGATTTATATGAAGCAGATACTTGCCGGGCTTAATTATGCCCATAGCAAACGAATTGTACATAGAGATATAAAGCCGTCTAATATCATTATTGATAGCCACAATAGAGCCAGAATTATGGATTTTGGAATAGCTATGATAGTTGGTTCAGAAAGTCATGAATCAGGAATATATGCTTATACTCCAGAATATGCCAGTCCTGAACAGATAGCTCTTTCAGACAATATTGATCATCGTTGTGATGTATATTCTTCCGGTATATTACTCTATGAAATGTTAACAAAAAGATTACCATTTAATTGTAGTGATCCAGAGTGCTTTAAAAAAGCAAAATCAGAGCAGCCACCAATTACCATTCAATCTATAGTGAGCAATATCCATCCCACATTGGCAAATATTGTAATGAAAGCTATTGAAAGATATCCAGATAAAAGATATTCTAATTGTGGTGAATTTTTACATGATTTGGAAAGTTATGAAGAACAAGCCTATGTTAAGTGTCCAAAATGCAAATCTTTAAATAAAGTACAAGACAGCTCACAATTAAAAGGGCTCAAATGCCAGTCTTGTGGAAATAAACTAGCGTCTTACAAAATGCCGTGGAAATGGTTAACAGTTTTTTTTATGTTAGGTTTGCTTTTTTCAGGTTTTTTTGTTTCAAACCATTGGATGAAAGTTTCATATTATAAAGCAGATATATTAAGTCAAAGTATGTTGGAAAGAGATCGTCTAAAATGGAAAGCATATATGGCTGGTAAAATTCCTGATCCTGAACTGGTTGAAAGTTTTACAAATCAGGCTCAACACATCGTTCAAAAAATGATTAATACAATGGAAGAAATTAATAATATCCCTAATTATTTTGTTAACAAATCAATTAATCGATATATTGATGATAAGAACATCAGTGAACCTAAATTAGCAAAATCTATGGAAAAAGTTAAATCTTTTTTTCCTGTATGTTTCGTTAATGGTGATTTAATAGTTGCATCATGTAAAGATGCATTATTCAATGCTGATTACTCTAACATAAATCAATAATAAAAAGGTAGGAAAATAAATGAATCGATGTTTAAAATGCAATTCAATAAATGATAGTGATGCAATTTTTTGTACAAATTGTGGCAGTAAAATGAAAACAAAGCCTGCTGATACAATTATAGAACCTTTGTTAAATGATGAAGGGAATAAAATAGAAACAGAACCTGATGAGACACCTAAAGAGCCATCATTAAACGATGATGCATTACAAACAATTCAATTCAATGCCCAAAAAAAACAAAGCTATTTAAGATTAGGATGTTTCAGTCGTGAGCATATATTTTCGTGGCTGATTATATGCTTTGGTGCTTTTTGGCTTGAATGGCTAATTGTAGAAGATTTAATAAAAAATGATATAAATGGAATTTTTAAATTATTATATATAATTGAAGGATGTGGGCTTTGTACCTGCGGTATATTATTACTAATGAAAAAATTTGATTATATTACATATCTATCAGGTTTTATAGGTTCCATAGCAGGTTCTGTTTTTACAACAATTTCAATTTTAAATTCAAATATCGACCTTCTTCATCTTATATGGTTATCAATAGAAGGATATTTAACTTTTTTCTTTTGGGTATTAATGAATCATGATTCAGATGAATCAATTGAACTATATGGCAAAAGATTAGTTTTTCGAATAAGGCCAGAATGTCTTGATTTTCCAACTGAGCAAGAGTTATTTTCAAATGATTTTTTCAAAAGGTTTACAATATTGGCTCGTATTACTCAGGTTTTGTTAGTAATTATATTTATCATATTCATATTAATTTATGTTTTAGGTTTGTTTTCAGCTTCTACTATTGATGAATCGTTGTCTGATTCATACTTTTTTTTCTTCATACCTTTGTGGGTATATTTCATGATAAAAATAGCTGTTATTTTCGTTTCAATTACACTGACATTAAAAAAGAATATACTGGCAAGATATGTTTTAACATTAGTCGCAGGACTGTTAATGTTTGATAATGTCTTTGCTTTATTATATGGGTATTTCAATAATTTTCTTCCTTCTATCTTGTGGATAGCTATTAGTATGGTGTTATTAGATATACATAATGTTAAAGTAAAGTAAAGATGATACAATGTTATGGGATTTTAATGCAGGCTGGAGTCCCAAATCTTTAGATTTGGGTGCCAAAAAAAGCAATGATTTGAAAAAATTACTGACGCCCAAATCTAAAGATTTGGGACTCCAGGCGACAAATTTGTTTTTCAAAGGCATAATCGATAGCTCCAGACTACAAATTTGTTTTTCAGAGGCATAATCATTCGCGTCAGAACATACTGAATTTATGCCTAAATTTTATACTTTCATATAAACTTCCATGATTTGTTATCACAACAAAGGATGAAAGTTTTAATTTTTTAATATATTAAATTTATTTTAAATTTATATACTTTCATATAAACAAGAATAAATTGATATTTATTCCTGCTTACTTTTAATGCTTGATTCGATATATGTAACAATTTTATTATAATAGTATTTCCAAAAAAAAATCCTTGGTATGTTATATAATTTTTTTGGATTTAATATATCTAACTCAAAATTATTTATATTATAATAGAGTATGGCTGGAATATAATTTAGTCTGTATTTTTCTTTGTATCTGCTTAAAAGCTCATTTGAAGGATACTGCTCACCTACTTTATACGCATAAAAATTAATAACATTATTATATTTTATAATAATGTATCTGGCCATTGTTGCTAATTTTCTGGATGCTAAATCATTGTTGATATAAAATATTATTACTACAGGTTTTTTACTTTCTAAAAGTATCGTATTATAATTATCTTTAGTTATGATTCCAACATTTAATCCCATTAGTATTTGTTCAACATATTTATTCTGCATTTGCTTTATTTCTTCAATGTTAATATTCCTTGCATATAAAATATTGTATCCTGCAACATTAATAATTAATATCAAGCTAATATAATTATATAGTTTTCTTAATTGCATAATAGTTCCTTATTTGAGGATATTTTGAATCTATTATTTTATATTTTTAGGTAAACATGTTAAATTCATACTATTTATCGTTCTGTAAATAATACATGCTGCCAGTAATTGTGGAATATATTGTTTTGAATATTTTCCAATTTTTCGTTTATTATAAATAGATGAATAATTTCTGGGATCTGATTTTGGTGCAATTAGAAGAAGTTGTGTCATTCGTCCTGTTCCATGATGGTAACTCCCAAGTGCTAAAACTATACTGCCAAAAACATAACGATTGTCTCGCAGATATTTTGCACATGCAACTGCTGCTTTTTTATAATCTCTACGCTCATCTATTTTATTCTTTATTTTTAAATTATATAATTTTGCAGTTTCTTTTAAAATTTGAAACATTCCAATAGCACCTTTATTCGACTTGGCTGTTGGAATAAAAGAACTTTCAACAAATGGAACAGCAAAAGCAAGTTCTTCAGGTATATTGTATTTTCGAAAAATATTTTTTATGTAGAACATATATTTTTTGCTGCGTTTAATTGTTCTATTTGTACGTTCCATATATTTGACAGAATAGTATTTAACAAAAAAATGCACTTTATTGACCAGTTCATCATCAATGTGAAACTTAGTTTCTTGCCAGTCTTTAATTATCATTTCTATAAGCATTTCTTCTATATTATCTGTTAAAAGTCTTTTTTTAGAAGGTTCAGGATTAGATGTTTGTTTTGCATAAGACTTTTTATCTATATTACATGAATAATCTTGAATTTGATTCTTAGGTGTACTGTCCTTTCTTGTTTCACAAATCTTGCGAATAGCCTGATTATTTGAAAAAATCGAGGCTATTTTTTGATTTGAAGAAATTGAGGCTATTTTTTTATCTTTAAAAAAATACATTGAACCAAAATCCGAAAATATAAACATAATCAGATAAAAAATAATTAAATATAAGTTTTTACCTTTAATTACCTCAAAAGTCTTATTTTCAGTCTTTTCAGTAAATGGCAAAATGTTTTTATTATTTTGTGTTTGTAAATCATTAAGCTTTGCCAATAACAATTGATTTATTTCGTGGAGATTTGATTTCATTTTATTACTCCTTATGATTTGAATTTTTTATGACTTATATTTATTTATGACAGCTTACATCAGAAAAAGTTCTGATTTATATTTTGATATTGATATTGAAATCATTTCTCCATTTATTTATATTTTGCGGATTTTCCATAAGATGTTTTTTAATAGTTAAAATTACTTTATGTTTTTTATCAGAGTTTTTTTCAGGCAATATACTTATTTGTTTATTAAGTGTATTTTCAGATTTTTCCGCACATTCTTTTAATGTATTAATTAATTTTTTATATTCTAAAAATTCTTTTTTTATGATTTTTTCTAAGTCTTTTATTTTGTTTTGATAATCTTCGCAAATATCTTTCTGCCCAATGGCTTTTGCTATTTCATAATTTTTATTTAGAATATCTAATTTTTGTAAAGTCTCGCTGAGTAAAACTCCTTTAGTAATTGTTTGTATAACAATAGAGTCGATATCTGAATTGTTCTTACATTTTTCTACATGATTAATAGGAGGAGTTAAAATTTTATAAATATCAGGCGAGATATATGCAAATATTAATATTGCAATAACACTTATTATTGTTTTTAGAGGTATATTTTTTTTAGGTTTTGACGACTTTTTAATAATTGGTTTAATAATAGGTATTACCTCATCATCTAATTCTATTTCAGACGAGTTTTCTTCATATTTTTTTATTTCTTCCAAGAAATCATTACAATCTAAATATCTATCATCAGGATCTTTATTTAGGGCTTTCATAATGATGCTGGAAAGTTCTGACGAAATACCATGTGCTATTTCATTGATTTCTTCTGGGTATTCTTTAATGTGTTTTTGAGAGATAATAAATTCTGTATCACCGGAAAAAGGGATTTGTCCTGTTAATAATTCATAAAATACAATGCCCATAGAATAAATATCACTTCGATAATCTATTTTTCTAGGGTCTATAATTTGTTCAGGACTCATATAATGTATACTTCCAAGAGTTGAATTTACAATAGTTTTTCGATCAATAGCAGGATATTCTGTCATTAAGGCAATGCCAAAATCCATAATCTTAATAATTCCATTTGTATCTCTTTTAATATTAGACGGCTTAATATCTCTGTGTATTATTTTATTAGAATGTATATATGCCAATCCATGAAGAGCCTCTTTCATTATTGGCAAAGCTTCTTCTTCAGTTAACTTACCTTTATTTTTTATTATATTTTCAATATCTTGACCCTCTACATATTCCATTATTAGAAAAAACGTATTATTAACATTAATAAAATCAATTACACGAACTATATTGATATGATTTAAATTAGCCTGCGTTTTAGCTTCCTGTTCAAAACGAAATAACGAATCTTTTTGATTTGTCAATTCAGATGCAATGCTTTTCATTGCTACTTTTGTACCTAAAAATTCATTCTCTCCAAGATAAACAACTCCCATACCGCCTTCACCAATTTTTGAATGAATCTTGTAGTTTCCAAAAGTTTTCCCGATCAAACTTTCTGATTTATCAATATTGTTTTTTACTGTTTTTTCTATTTGATTGTTTTCATTAGAATCAACAGGGTTAAGATCACAAAGAGTTTTTGCTATAAGATTGTCTGTCTTCATATATTTAATTCCTCCTTTTTTTATTTAATGGATTAAAAAAACTATC
>Ga0272440_1002266_pt1 | contig 15122 bp, 7 predicted proteins | sample SSMMMBAug17_FD_192440 | JGI IMG/M metagenome (GOLD analysis project Ga0272440, IMG submission 192440) | Marine sediment archaeal communities from Little Sippewissett salt marsh, Falmouth, MA, United States - SSM-MMB-Aug17 | ecosystem: Environmental > Aquatic > Marine > Wetlands > Sediment ... | reverse complement strand
GCTTAATTGAGAATAAAATTCAGTCAATAACTTAACAGATAAAGTATCATCAACTTGCCATAATGTTGCGATAACACTTTTAACGCCGGTCTTTACTGCAATACCTGCCATACCAAATGCAATTCGCTCGTTTCCGGCAGCAGTCTCACAGGCGCTTAAAGTCATCAACTCAACAGGCGGCTTTTTATAGTTGTGAATTTCCAGGAAATCTTGAAGTTCATTTAAAGTAATGATATCATCATAGGTGAGCAAAAAAGTTTGTTCTGGAATTCTCCCAAATTTCCCATGTGTCGCCAAATGAATAATTGAAAAAGAATTATTTTCAAATTCCAACTGAATATTTGCCTTATTAAAAGATTCACCAACCAGTTTTTTTCCACCAATATAGCTTTTAATTGTATTAATTTCTTTCATGACGTTGGGAAGTATTTCAAAAACAGTTCTTTTTGTTTTTGATTTTGAAAAGCCAGCCAATAAAGCGCTATTTTTTTTTATGAAAACAGCATCTGTATTGGTAAGGGCTAAGGAGGGTATTGTTACGATTGCATATTTTTCAATCAGATAATGATCGCCATCAAATAAAGCGGCAAAAGGAATTAAACAAAAGCCGCCATCAGCAGCGACAACTATCGTCTCAATTTTGTTTTTAAAAAGATAAGATTCAATAGGATGAATCAGTAATTGATATAGAACGATGGCATCATCTTCAAACAAATCCCAATTACGGATCTTGTTTGACATCCGATAAATAGCTGCATTTATTTTTGTTGAGTCCTCTGAAATAACAACATGCTTCAGTCGATCAGATATTTTCAACAAAATAACAAGATGATCTTCGTACAAAATTGGATAGATAATGGCAGTATTTGGATGAATTTTTTCAATAACTTTCTGCTCATCTTTAGATTCTGCCATACAGGGATCCTTAAAAAAATTTTGAAGCTCGTCAGATTTCATTTGCTCCATAATCGTCCACGCCAACTTTAAATATTTCTGCTTGATTTCATAGCCTGTTGCATTTGTTGCCTGTTCAAAATATATCTTTGAAAGACCAAGATATACGGGTTTTATTTTATCTTCAAATATTGTTGCATTACTCCTTAATCCCGTCAGCAATGCGGTTTTTATCGGCTTTAAGGTATTGATGCTGTCTTTATAGGATGAAATTGCCTGGTCAATATCGCCAAGACTATAGAATAAACGACCCAGTTGACTCTGCCATAAATAGAGGATATCTTTATTGTTCGCTTGTTCTGAAAAAAAAATGGCTTTTCGTGTTAAGGTTAAGGCTTCTGTTAAACGCCCCCTCATTTCATAGAGTTGTGCCATATAAGCATTTACTTCAGATTTATATTTTATCATATTCAGATGATATGAAATACGCTCAACTATTGTTGCCATTTGGTAAGCCATTCGGAAAATATCTTGTTTTGACAAACTGATCGCTTCAGGCCAGGATTCTTTTTTTAAAAGCTGAATAGAGATCCATATCAACGATAGCAAATTATCTACTTTTTGAGCATTCTCAGGCAAGAGAAGATTTTGGTGATAGGCTTTTTTTAATAAATCTGATATAGACGTTAAGTCATCATGTTGGAATTCTCCCAGAACCATATTGGTGATTACATTAGATTTCAATCCAATATTTCCAGATGTGTGATCGATAATATTAATACATTGCCTGTAAGCTGCCATCGCCTTTTGATAATATTTGATAAATTGTTTGTTCTGTTGATACTGAGCATAGGACATATAAGCATTGCCGATATTGTTTAATGTCATCGCCTGAATGGCTAAATTTTTTGATTCAGATGCCTTTTGAACCGCTTTTTCAAAATTTTCAACTGCCTGATGAACATTGCCAAGAGAAAGATAAAGGTCTCCAAGGTCATTAAAAAAATGAGCTTGATGATCTAATGAATTACTTAATTTTACAAAAGGAAGTATTGTCTCATAAATGGGTAATGCTTTAGCGTGTTGACCTGTTGATTGATATGCATGCGTTAAAATACTTAAAGCTTCCCAATATGCATCATGATTCATATCCAAAAATTTTAATACTTGTTTTGAATATACAATCGAATTGACATGATCTCCACTTGCTGAACATTTCTTCATTTGTTGAATGAGCGCATCGGAATCTTTTTTACACATGTTAGAACTGGCACAGACGAAAGGTAGCTGACACTCAACAAAATATATAAAAATGGTATTGATAATTATAAGTATATAAAATTTATTTTGCATCTATATGTAATTATTTTATTATTTATTAAGTTTGGATAAAAACTAATGAATCAAATGACTGGATTTAGATGTTTCGTTGAAGTTACATTTGAATAGAAGTAAATTTATTTTGATTTTATAACCATTATTTATTTGATTTAAAACATAATTTTCATTTTCTTATATATTTTTTCGCATGGAAATTCAAGTATAATATACCGGCTAATAATCATATATAATTAAATTATTGTATGATGATTCATTATGAGATAAAAAAAATTGCTGATTATAACGGATTTTGGGGAGCAATATAATTGTTGTAAATTGCTCATCCTATTTTTTTGAATCAGAATTCACAGAATTTAATGAATTTTCAGAATTATGAAAACATATTAAAGGTGTTATATAGCTCTCTGTTCTTAATTCTGTAAATTCTTTTAATTATAACCTGAAGTTGGGATGTAGAAAATGCCAATTTATTTTTTTCCGAACCCTAACTAAAGTCTCTGATGATACATGAAGGTAAAAATGGGCGTATCCAAAGGTTGGGGGAAACAAACTTGCTTCCCCCATTCGTTGGATATGCCCGGTAAAAAAAACGCATTGACAACAAAAAACAATGCAATAAGGTATAATATTTGCATTGCTGATAATTTGTTGAATAAATTTTTTATTGATCTCATTTCAACAATATGATATTATTTTAAAATCAATATAAAAATGTAGAAGCATCTGTTTTCTATGTTGAAGATCATCTTTCCAAAGAATTTTGTTTTTTTTCAGCGGCAGATTTCTGTCAAGTGATTTCATACCTTCTGAATGACTTCCCTTTTACAGGGATATTGATCACAAGAGATAACTAACCGGATTCGATACTTTTCTTTCAGCATTTATTCCTGATCTAAAAAACAGTTGAAGGCTTTCTTACATTTTATAATATCTTGAGCGAGTTAGTTGTATATACAATATAATCAATACGTTAAGATTATTTTTTAGGAGGCCGCTATGTTTTTTGTCAACCGTTTTAGGGCGTTGGCTGCATTTTTGTGCGTCTTTATTTCGGGATATTCATATGCACAAACGTGGAATGAAATCCCTTCACCCAATGGTTTTTATTGTTATGATGCGTTAAGTTTTTCTGATGAGGATATTTATGTTGTTGGGTATGGTGGGAGTATCATCCATTTTAATGGAGATGAATGGGAATCAGTATCGATCCCAACACGAATGCCTATTTGGAGTATTTGGGGCACAAGGCCCAATGAGATTTATGCTGTTGGCGGAAATGGAACGATCCTTTTTTATGATGGAGCGCAGTGGACACTGATGGATAGCGGAACACGCCAATGGTTATACGATGTTTGGGGGACAGATCAACAGACAGTTTTTGCTGTTGGTGCTGGAGTGATTCTCAAATATGAAAATTCGACCTGGACACACATGATGATTGGTGACGATCGTAAGACGTTTTTTTCAATCTATGGAAACAATGATCATGATATTTATGCTGCTGGAGATTTTGGAAAAATATATCATTACAACGGGATAGGGTGGACTGAAATTAAAAGCGGTGTTTCCGGCCAAATATGGGGAATTTTTTCATCTGGGGTACATATTTTCGCAGCTGGTAGTATTGCAAATGAGCAAAGCACAGTATATCATTTTGATGGCATTCAATGGCACCATCAAGAACTGTCTATCAAAGCACATTTGTGGGATATTTGGGGAAGCTCTGAAAATGATATTTACCTGGTAGGTGATTCTGGAAACATTATCCAGTATGATGGTCAAAACTGGTATACACATAATATTGATGAAAACTTAAGATTCAGAAGCGTTTGGGGAAAATTGGGGACAGCTTACGCATTAGCAGAAAATGGCGTTATTGTAAAAAAAGAGTCAGACTTTCATATCCAACTGGGGCATATTTCCGGACATGCGGGAGAGACGATTCGTATTCCTGTCTCATTGTCAAATACAACACTTAAGCCAATGGAAGGTATTGATATTGCCATTGATTACGATCCTGATATAATAGCTGTTCAGTCTGCAGAGCTTACAGGTGGAATCATGTCAGGCAGTCAATATACATTAGAAGCTGAACTTGGAAAATCTGGTCGTGTTGTCCTTATATTTGGGGCGACTGAAGAATGTCTCGTTGGCTCTGGCATCATGGCATACCTGGTCTGTCATGTTTTGGAAGATATTGGCCGTACTGGTGATTTTAAAGAAAACCAATGGAATTCTCCACAACCTGTTTATATCTCAAAAGCAGAAATAAACGAACAACCGGCAAGTGTTCATGATGGATCAATCACAGTCATGAACTATCCTCCACTGATTTCAGGTTTAGAGAATACAACTGGTGTGGAAGATCAGGAAAGCCTTGAAATTCCATTTTTCATACATGATTCAGAAACATCATCAGATGCGCTGACAATTACAGTCCATATCAATGGAGCACCTGATTTTTTTCATGAAAGCGTAATCAATGGTTCTTATGACCAAAGAAGTCTTTTTCTGGTACCATCGCCTGATGTTTTCGGTAATGTTGACATTACTATTTCTGTTTCCGATGGCATCAATACGTCACAACAAACAATATTATGTACCATTCAACCGGTTAATGATCCACCCGTTTTCGAAAAAGGGAGTGATATAAGTGTTTTTGAAGATGAAAAACGAAAAGTTATACCTGAGTGGGCAACTCAGATAGCGCCAGGGCCTTCCAATGAAAAGGATCAATTACTTGAATTTACAATTGAAACACAGCAGGAAGAATTGTTTGAAGAATTACCACAGATATTACCCAATGGAACGTTAGTGTTTAAACCCCAATCAAATGCTTTTGGAAATGCTGATTTGATCGTTACATTGAAAGACAATGATACTGTACAGCCGCTATTGACACAAAAAACATTTGTTATCCAAATTATAGCCATCAACGATCCTCCTGTTTTCGAACCTGGAGAGAATATCACAGTTCTTGAAGATTCCGATATTCAAACGATTACAGGCTGGGCACGCAATATCGTGGCTGGCAATAGCTATGAAACTGATCAACAGGTAGAATTCATTGTTGAAACCATAAATCCAACTTTATTTGATCAATCCATGTTGCCAAAAATTAATGAAAATGGCGATCTTATATTTTCAACTGCAAAAGATGAATTTGGCACTTCGCTAATTCTGGTAAGCATATCAGATGATGGTGGAATCGATCATGGTGGTGTCAGTAACAGTATTGCTTATCCATTTACGATTACTGTTCTTCCGGTCAATGATCCACCTGTTTTTGATCGTGGACCTGATATTAAGTTATTCAAAAATGCTGAATCACAAACATTTAATCATTGGGCAAACAATATCAAAGCTGGGCCTGACAATGAAAGTCATCAGAACATCAGCTTTAATGTTTCAAACAATAACACTTCTCTTTTTAAAATACAGCCCCAACTTTCTAAAGATGGAACCTTAACATTTACACCTCAACCCGGTGTAACGGGTGAAGCTGTTATTGTCGTATATTTAATGGATGATTGCGGTCTTAGCAATCATGGCAATGATATTAGTAATGTTGAACGATTTAAAATAACAATTGCAGATTATCCCAGTATATCAGGTCAAATACGATATTACAGCGATAATCAGGCTGTCAGAAATGTCAATCTAAAACTTGAGGGCGAACATCACTACCAAACACAAAGCGATTCAACAGGAAAATATGTTTTTACAGATGTTGTTCCTGGAAATTATGTACTCACTGCGAGCAAAAAAGATGATTTAAATGGATTGTCCGGAACAGATGCTTCCAGTATTTTTCGTCATGCTTCTGAATCTCATGCGTTGAATTGTTATGAAATGATTGCTGCCGATGTTTCACAAAGCGGTCATATTGGTGGTACAGATGCATCCAGAGTGGCAAGATATCGGGCAGGCCTAACCGACTGTTTGAATGATAATTGTCTTGAATGGGTGTTTACACCATCTGATCCATATTCTGTGAATTATATAAATGCAATGGAAAAAGAAATGAATGGTTGCCAGAAATGGCCTCCTATTGCTTATCCAGAAAATATTCGCCTATATAATGTTACAGAGGATCAAGCCAATATTGACTTTGTTGCATTTCGTCTGGGCGACACAACAGGGAATTGGGAACCTGATGACCCCCCGACTCGAAAAAGTGATATCTATAGTGATACTATTATGTCTGAACAAGGTATTCATTCCTCACCTGAAGGTCTGGTTCAAATACCGCTTCAAATTGATCAATTAACCAGTATCTCTGGGATTGATTTTTCAGTATCATATGATGCCGACAGATTGACAGCCCTTGGTGCTACATTATCCGGTAGTGTCCTTGATGGAAACAATTATGATCTTCGAGTAAATTCTATCAATCAAGGATTAATGACTGGCGTAATTTCAGCCACAAAAAATTTGGTCGCAGCAAAAGGTGTTTTGGTGTATCTTGAATTTCAGTGGAAAGATATTGAAAGCAGTTTAACTATTGAGAATTATGTTCATATTACGCTAAAAGAGCTGGCTTGTAATGAAAATCAACAACCAGTAAAACGATTCAAAGTGTATAGAACAGAAAGTAAAAGCACTGAAGAAGAATTAATGGAAAGACTCAAAAAATTTGATATCCATATGGATAATAAAAAAGGTCTTGAAGAAGCCATCGACGCGCTTCGGAGTTTAAGTGGAATGGATGAATTATAATGATTTCGATTCAATATGGTCTTGATCATCGTTTCGACCGACTGGAATCGAAGCCGTGACAAAATGGTAAGGGCGAACCTTATGTTCGCCCATTTTTTTCCGAAAACGATGCTCAAGGCTTCAATATGCCGATGGCGTATCTCCATCTAAATATCCAAATAACCGTGATGTTGCCCCATTTTTTCCAATGCATTTAAAAGGAGAATAATCTGTTCGAGATGTGTCAAATCCATTGAGATAATGGGCATTTAGCAAATGTCCCCATCCTCCTTTTCGAAAATAATTATCGCCATCAATCTGAATCCCCCATAAATCTTTCCTTGGCGAGAGCATTCCCAGACGAGCAACCATATCATTTTCATTGGCAAAATTTTCAATATAGGGCACAGGATGCTCTCTATTTGATTTGATATTTTTAAGATATTGCATATTATCCGCACAATTGGCAAAGGCATATATTTCCAGTTTTTTCATCAGCTCTAACGATTGAATCAATTCATGATTAATATCTTCTGATAAGGCTCTCAATATATTTGAAGCAATAATTGTCCCTTGAGAATGTCCAATTAAAATAACACGTTCAATATCTGGGTTGTTTAACGCCTGTGAGATGGGTTTCAAAGCCTTTCTCGTCGGACTCATGCTTCGTCTCCATCGTTTACCAATGGCACATTCAATCAAATCAACCAGAATACTGTCTGTAGGGTTTTGAATACCAATAATTCGTCTGTGAAATAATTCATTTAAATATTTACAATTCATTATTGCCATATCAGCAGTTGTTGCAATACCATTCACAAAAAACCATGCCTCATTTGGATATTTTTCATTATGCGCTTTGGGATCTTCCGGATAACTATACACATGAGTTTCTTTTAAAAAAATCGTTTCAGGTATGGGAAGCCAGTCCAAATAACGATAGGGAATCGGAATTGGGAGCAATGATATTTCTTCAAGATATATAAGTATGCGCTTGATTTCTTTTGGATTAAAAAAATTGTATTCTGAATATGGATGATAGGGTGGGATTAAATCTTTTGGTTTTCCTAAAATTGAAAATATTTGTTTGGGTGGCATAATTGCCGATGCATCCAAAACAGAACCTAATAATTTCATTGTGTCTAATATGGGCATAATTAATTTCTCCTATTGCAATACTTTTCAATGAAAACGTTTGAGTATAATAAAATAGACCGAATTTCGGTCTGAATAAAACTATTTCCCTTATATACTTTTCATATTTTTAAATGATCAATAACTGAGATAATTCTTTAGACATCCCATATACCTGAATCAATTGAACACCTTCTGGGGTAAGGCATTTTACAGTAGTCGCCTTTGTTTCTGGTAAACGGGTATATGAAACCGCAATTGAAGCAGCTTGTTCCAGTGTTTTAGAGTTACAACCATAAGGAATCAATGTAATCGGGCTGGGATAATCAATTACATCAAGCATAATATCACACTCTTTCCGATAGTACGATAGTATTTTTTCATTATCATGCTGTGTTCTGCCAACAATAATTTTATAACCATCATCTGAACGAAAATGGCGCCCCCATTGCAAAAGATAAAGATCTCGATCATCATGATATGGACCATTATTAAATATGTCTCTTAACCTGATTGAGTATTGCTTATCTGTCAATAAGCAGCCGCCAGCAGGATTGGGATAGTCTGCTATTCCAAACTGTTTGGCAAGATCAATCTGACGTTTTCTTGACCTTCCATTAATATTCAAGAGTTGATTTCTATCCACCCAGCCATTTTGTTCTGGAATCGTTTCCTTCATTAATTGAGCACATAGTGGCCGTAGAATATATCCTTTGAATCCAGAATGCTTTTCAACATAATTCATGGATGGCCGGGTTTGAGACATGGGTCGCTGCCCCAAAATTTCTCCACTAAATAAAAAATGGGCCTTTTCCTGAAGAATCCTTTTTCCTGAACATTTAAACATCAAGGCATGACAGTCTAAGCAGGGATTCATATTTTTTCCATAGCCCTGACGTGGATTCTTGAGCATCTCAACATATTCATTCGTAATATTTTGACGAATAAGCGGAATGCCGGTCTGTTCGGAAGCATTCCTGGCTTTATCAGAATTAAAAAATGGGGTTTCAAAGCAAATCCATTGAACCTGTAAACCTTGTTTCTTTAGTAATACGCCAGCAAGAATACTGTCAAGACCACCAGAGCATAAACCAAGAGCTGTAATTATTTTTTTCATTTGTCAATTGTATGAGTTTTTTTGTTTCCAAGATAGTCAGAAAGTGTAATATAAAGTTTTTGTATATTTCCATGAATAGTTTCTGGAACATATAATGATCCTGTGTAATTTTCTTTATGATCAGATAGTTTCAAAAAACCTGATAGTTCGCTATTATCAATAATAATCGTAAATGGTGCTGTTTGTTGAAGCGATGTTTCATCACTGGCCAGTATATTGATGTTAAGAATATCACCGCCTTTTATTTTTTTTGAAGCAGATAATTGATATTTTTTTATTTCAGGGGCATGTCGATCTAAAAAAACCGCTTTTTTGACAATCGTTTCATTTCCAACTTCATCAGTGACGTTTATTTGGATGGTATTGTTTCCATCAATTAGCAAAAAAGAATGATTAAATTGATGATTCGTCAATACAACAGGCTTATGGTTAATTTCAACATCTCCATCAGAAACATGCCCGGAGATCAAAATTTTTTCCTGATTTGTTTTGATGGGTATTGTCTTGTTAAAAATAAGTTCCGGTGATGTTTGATCAATTTCAACGGTAAAAGTTTCTTTTAAAAGCTTGCCGGATTCAGATCTAATAGAAATATTAAATGACTGGATAGATTGCTCCATATCAAGCGCAACATTAAATATCCCTTTGGTATTGGCAATTGTCGAAACTGGGGGTTGATTGGTTATTGATATTGATTGAACCTTTACAGCTGAAAGCGGCAAGGTTTTTCCTGATAATGAAAAATTTTTTGAGCGTGATAGAAAATGACCTGGCTTTTTTTGTTTTAAATTGTCTGAAAACTCAAGTTCAATATCAGCCAAAGTTCGCTTTATCGTTCGTTGAACAATTGATTCATTTCCAGAATGATCAATTGCTTTTATTGAGACTAAATTAATTCCAGAATTCAGATGAATCGTAAATGCAAAACTGCCATCCGCTTTTAAGGGAATCGTCTGATTTCCATTATACAGTTGAACCCCCTTTTCAGTTACACCAGAAATCAAAAAATTAGCCGACGACACGACAATATCATCAGATGGTTGATTAACCAGCAAATATGGTGGATGCTTATCGATAATTAAGTGAAAATAATAATTTTGTGAAGGCCGTCCGGGTAAATAATTTTGTGAAACAGATATTACCCGCCAATAATATGTTCCTTGTTCGAGATCTGATGGTATTTGAAAAAACGTTACATCAATATTTTGAGTCATGAATACCGAAGAAAATGTATTGTTATGAGATAGTTCCAGAATGTATGAATAGGCATTCTTTACGGGTTCCCATTCTAAAGTGACATTTGGTGTAAATATTTCAGCTCCTTTAACAGGTTTTTTTAACTGTGGCGGCAATAGAAGGGGGCTTGGTCGTTGGGGTTTTTGTTGATCAGGCACAATAGTCCCTTGATCTTTTTCTAAAACGACTCGAACTCCGGCAGAATCAATATCAATTTCCCCATCATAATTGGCGATTCGTGTTGATTTTTTATCTCTGCTTACCCAAAAATGACGTGATCGTATGGATGTTTCCACATTGGTTAGCTGAATATCAAATTGGTTATTGCGCTTACCAGAAAGTAAGGCCAAAATATCACCATTAATGAGTTTAACACTTGATTCTTGTGAATTATTGAGAAGGTTTGACCTGATTTTTCGTATCAAGGCCTGTGCGTTTTGTTTTAATTGGATACGGCTATTATCTTTGAATAAAATCTCGGAAAAGGAATTGGATAATGTTCGTATACGATCATTTTCCTGCAATAAATCATAAGTTTGAACATTTTTCCAAATATTATCAGTGGGTTTACGCTGATGAACATCCCCTTGTCGATAACTGACAATGGCTTCTGCAGGAGAATTCTGACTATTCAGACAGATTGCAATGGCCTTTTCTGCAAGCGTGAAGGCTTTTTCACAAAGTTGCTTGCATGATTGAAAATCACCTTCTTTTCGATGAAGAATTGCCTGGTTACGCTTTTGTATGGCATCAGAAATAATTCGAGGTGCAAAAATCCGGGCGCCTTGTGATGTCGCTTTCTTTATCGCTTCCTGAGAGAGTTGTAATAAATTATGAGCGGTCTCTATATCACGAATCGGAATTATTAACTGAATACCGGGCTTTATTTCATGGGCCGATGTTAAGTGATTAGCCGTTAGAATATCTGTCCATAAATCAGGATCATTAAGATATTTTTTAGAAATATCTCGAATCGATTGATTTTCTAATACGTTTATTGTGATGTTACCTGATTTCGTATCAGAGAAGGCAATATTTAGAAAAATCAAAAAAAACAAGCTATTGCAAAAAAAATGGATAATTATTTTATGTTTCATGGGAATTACATATAATGATTTAAAAATTTTCTTTATGTATACCCACAATGTATAAAAAATATCAACAATAATTCAGTATAAGATATGATTAATCACTGGTTAACAGATCAAGCAATTTATTTTCCCAACCAATCGTCGATAGCATAGCGCCTTGTAAACCTATCTCTTTCAATGAGGCCATGACTTCTTTTGAAATGGATAAACATTCATCGGTTTTATTTTTTGATTTTTGAATTCTTTTAATAATGGGATCCGGTATACCGACCGATGGAACATTTCTTGCCATATACCTTGCCATGCCCAGCGATTTAAGCAATAACACTGTAGGAATGATCACCGGGTTTAAATCTTTCACAGATTCATAAAAATTGGCAACCATTTGTGTATCAAAAACTGGCTGTGTAACGAAAAAAGAAACACCCGCATCCATGTATGAACTGATCGTCTCTCTTATTTTAAAACGATCTCCTATTTTTGAATTGATTTCCAAAGGCGCTCCAATCATAAAATCTGCACCTCCATCCAGTTCTATCCCAGCCATATCAAAACCTTCAGACAAGCCTTTTGTGGTTCGAAAAAGTTCCATCAAGGTAATATCAAAAACCCCTTTTGCTTCATGATGATCGCCGGTGACTGGATTTTCACCCTGAACCATCATCACACAGTCGAAACCATTGGCATAAGCACCTAAAAGATCTGCCTGCAAAGCCAATTGATTACGATCCCTGCAATTAAATTGAATGATCGAAGAAATCTGGTTTCTCTGAAGTATACATCCTGCTGAAAATGCGCTCATACGCATAATTGCATTGGGAATATCTGGTATTAAAAAGGCATCGATAAGGTCTTTGACAGCCAAAGCATTCTCCAAAAATGGTGCTGTATTTGTTCCTTTTGGCGGTGTTAATTCTGCCAGTATAACAAATTCCCTTTTGCTAATTTTTTCTTTAATGTCTGTCATTTTTTTACCTGCTAATTATGTTTTATAAGATTCTAAAATACACAAATGCCAGAGTGGAATGGAAAAGTAAGAAAATAAAATAACCATATTTTATGAATGAAATTTATTTTATTTAGAAATATATATAAAATATAGATTGTTTCGTCAAGCATATTTGGTGACTGATGGACATTCAGGGCAAGGATCACCATTTTTTAAGATTTTATTGGCGACAGGAATAACATTAGCACCTAAATATTTATCTATTCCATTTCGCCCATGTCCTTTTTGGGTCTCTGATTCCTGGTCCTCTTCTTCCTGTTTTTGGGATTGGGATTCATCTGCGGCCATGCTTATGCTATTATCTTGATTATTACACGTCGATTCGCTGCCATTTTCTGAGTCTTCTTCTGAATCGCTATTGAAGCTATTAAAGAAATTAAAGCTGAAAAAGATAAAGAAATTAGGTTATTGAAAGAAGAGAATCAAAAACTGAAATTAGAATTTGAATTAATAAAGGAAATATTTTGCACAGAACATAAAAAATTAAAAATTTGTCAGTAAAGGATAAAGATGCCGGTAAAGAAATCAAGTTGTCTCCGTTTGACGTTTAGAGGCATAGGATGTTACGTCTCTAAGGTCGTTCAGTTGCCAATTTTCTGAAGTTTGGTATATTCTTTTTCGGAAATCACCTTATTGTGATGATTCATAGTATGTGTTATGTAATAATTTTCAATAATAAATCAAAATGAATCAATACCTTTCAAATAAGGCTTTTTGATTAAAAAGAAGAACTGAGATTAATTCATGAATATAAGAGCCAAAACAGCATTCATTACCACCTCTCTCAATATTTCTCTGACTGTTTTAAAGTTTTTTCTTTTTGCGATTACCGGAAGCCAAGCGATTTTAGCTGAAGCATGGCATAGTTTTTCAGACATTGCGACCAGCCTTCTGGTGTTATTTGCTGTATCAAAACAAGATGTCAACTCACCATCAAATGATCAACCTTTAATGAAAGATCGTGAGGTTATTGCATCATTTATTATTGGCATTATCCTGCTGATTCTTTCAATAATATTGTTCATTCAGGTGATAAAAGGTGAGAGTGTTTCTATTGAAAAAGCAGGATTGGCAGGGATTATATTTATTGTTTTTTCCTTTTTTTCATATGTAATTTCAATTTTTGAAACTCAAATGGGAGAAAACGAAAATTCTATCAGCTTAATGGCTGATGGTAATCATGCCCGAGCAGATATGGCGGCATCATTATTAACGGGTTTTGCCTTACTCCTCTATCAAACAGGTATTGATCTGGATCGACCTGTTGCAACGTTGATTGCAATAATGATATTTACTTATGCGATTGATACTTTTGTCAATATATTTAGAAAAAAAACGATTGATCAGCAAAAACGCTTTTCAACTATAACGGCCATTGGAATAGCAATCCAACGATATTTTTACGACCTGGTTAATAGCTCCTCTCAGAAACACTCATCCCTTCTTCAAAAAGGTATTATTGTTTTTTGCTGTGGGGGTATTGTTTTTTTATATGGATTAACAGGTGCTTATACTGTCAATCATACACAACAGGCTTGTGTCGAACGTCTGGGTAAACAATTAAAACCAGTAGGACCTGGTTTTCATGTTGGATGGCCATGGCCTTTTGAGCGAGTTCGTATACATGATATCACGATAATTCGAGAAATCAATATTGGGAATGTTTCAATCAACAAAACCCGACCATTGTTATGGACTAAAAAACATGGTGCAGAAGAACCTTTTATCAGTGGTGATCAATATTTTGTATATCCTTATGTCTCAATTCATTACCGGGTCAATGATATCCAGAATTATGTGTATCAGAACTCTGATCCAGTTGCTTTATTGAATAATATTGCTTATCAAACACTCACCCAGTTATTGACAACAGAAACGTTTGATCACATTACAGGTTCACATCGATCCAAGCTGCTGTCAACGATGCATACTATTCTTCAATCACGATTGAAATCTTTTAAAACAGGAATAGAGATTATTTCCGTTCATTTCAAGGATATTCATCCTCCCATTTCTGTTGCAGATGCTTTTGAGCGAGTAGTCGCATCCTATCAGTATAAGCAAAATCAAATTAATCAGGCGCTGGGATATGAAAACAAAACCGTCCCAAACGCAAGAGGTAAAGCAGCCAAAACATTAACAGAGGCTAAAACCTGGCAATTGGAACGTGAGCAAACTGCCAAAGCATCTTTTATTCGTTTCAATGCCATTCATCCACATACAAAAGAACAAAAACAGGTTGCCAAAAAACAGGTATACTTTCAAGCAATGAAAGACAGCCTGGAGAATCGTTCTCTTTTTGTTATTGACCAATCAATTGAACAACCGGATTTATGGTTAAAAGGAGTTACTGAGAAGCGGTAATTCCTGTACTGAAAAAAGAAACAGAAAAAAAATGGTTTAAAAAAATCAACAGCGATTTGTTTCATTCAGGTGTAGATGATCCTTTAGCTATTTTCAAATCGATCCATAATGATATTAACAGATTCTGAAATATCGCTGATCACCCGTTGATGTCGTTCTGATGCTTTTATGCTGCAGGCTTCATCTGCAAACCGGGTATTAATTAATTGGTTGACATCAATGATTTTTCCAATGCCCA
>Ga0272440_1002265_pt1 | contig 15122 bp, 14 predicted proteins | sample SSMMMBAug17_FD_192440 | JGI IMG/M metagenome (GOLD analysis project Ga0272440, IMG submission 192440) | Marine sediment archaeal communities from Little Sippewissett salt marsh, Falmouth, MA, United States - SSM-MMB-Aug17 | ecosystem: Environmental > Aquatic > Marine > Wetlands > Sediment ... | reverse complement strand
AGGAATTAAACGAACTTAAAGATTTAGCTGTTAACTTAGAAAATGTAATTAATCGGTTAACAGAAGTTGCAATGAATCTTGGTAAAAATGCTATGTCTCCGGCTTTTAAAAATGCTTTTGCTCATGCATGTTTATTTTTAGATGTAATGGGGGATGTAACAATTTCATGGATGCTTCTGTGGCGAGCAACAATTGCTCAACCTAAACTTCAAAAAATTGTTGGTGAGCTTGCTGGTGAAGAAAGATTAAAAAAATTATCAAAAAATAAAAATGCAGCATTTTATGAAGGTCAAATTAAATCAGCACAATATTTTATAAATTCTATACTTCCTATAACACTTGGTAAGATGAATTCAATTGATGTATGTGATGGTGCGGTTAATGATATTCCAGAAGTTGCTTTTGGTGGATAATTCCAAAAGTGGACGCAGTGGACAAAGTGGACATTAAAATCATATTATTAAGTCAGCTTTGTCCACTGCGTCCACTTTGTCCACTAATTTCACAAGGTTGTCCCTTAATAAACTCATAATAGATTCGATCAATTACATTCTGATCAATTCTTTGATTACTTTCTTTTTCATACCATTTAAATATTTCATTTACTTCATCATAGGTCAAATTAGGTATAATCAACACCAAGGAGTAATTATGGCCAAAAGATTTAATAAGAGTGAGCTGTTATGGACTATCAAATTTTAATATTAGTATGTAATTCCATATTTCTTCATTTTTCGCCATAAAGTTGTTGGATGAATTCCAAGTTGAGCAGCTGCTTTGCTTTTATTGCCTTTACTTATTTTTAATGCATCAATAATCGTATTTACTTCTGCTTTTACAAGAGGAGGCGTAGAACTATTTTCTTTTATTGGTTTATTCATAATTTCATTTGGAAGATGATATGTTTCGATATAATCGCCATGACATAAAACAAAGGCATATTCAATATAGTTTTCAAGTTCTCTTATGTTTCCTGGATAATCATGTTTCATTAAATAGTTAAGGCCGTCATTAGTAATTCCCAATATATTTTTTTCTTTTATCATATTAAATTTATTTATGAAATGTTCAACAAGAATGGGAATATCTTCTTTTCTTCTTTTTAAAGGAGGAAGATTAATTTTAAATACATTCAGCCTGTAAAAAAGGTCTTCCCGAAATATTCCTTCACTAACAAGTTTTTCAAGTGATTTATTGGTTGCTGCAATAATTCTAGCATTTGTATTAACTGTTGAAGTACTGCCTAAAGGTTCATATTCTTTTTCTTGAATAACTCTTAATAATTTTACTTGAAGTAAAGGAGAAATATCACCTATTTCATCAAGAAATAAAGTACCATCTTGAGCAAGGGCAAATCTTCCAGGTTTATCTTTTTTTGCATCACTAAATGCTCCTTTTTTATATCCAAAAATTTCAGATTCTAAAAGGCTTTCAGGAAGTGCAGCGCAATTAATGCCAATAAATTTACCTTCTTTTTCGCTTAAGTTATGGATTGCCCTTGCAAATAGTTCTTTACCTGTTCCACTGGGTCCTTGAATTAAAACATTGCTGTTGCTGATAGCAAGATCAGGTAAAAGATTAAGTATATCTAATATTTCATGATTTTTTGTAATAATATCTCCAGAAGTGTAAGATTTGGATATTTCTTTTCTTAATGTTTCAATATCTGAAATATCTCTAAATGTTTCAACACCTCCAATAACTTTTCCTTCATCATCTTTAAGAGCAGATGCATTAACCATAACAGGAATTGTTTGTCCGCTGCTGTTTAAAATATCTAGTTTTAAATTAATAATATTTTTATTTGATATTGCTGACTTTAGTGTACATTGATTCTGACAAATATTTGCTCTAAAAACATCAAAACATTTTTGTCCGATAGCCTGTTTTTTTAAAACACCTGTTATTTGTTCTGCTGCATTATTGAAAAAAGTAATATTATATTCAAGATCCACTGTAAAAACACCTTCTACTATAGAATCTAATATATAATCATGATGTATTTTACTTTTCATTTTAGTGTATTCCATACTTTAATATTTCAATTATTTGCCTTTGATTTATTGCAGCAGCATTTATATAAGAAGCACTTTCATCACTTCCAACAAGTATTGTTTTCATTCCAATATCATGGGCAGTTTTGAGATTAGGTAATGAATCATCTACCATAACACAATTCTCTGGTAACATATTAAGAATGGTTAAAATTTTTTTATAAGGGTAAATATCTGGTTTTGGTTTAAAATCTGCTTTTCGAATGTCAAAAATTAATGAAAAATAATGTCTTAATTGAAGAGCATCTAAAACTTTTTGTGCGTAAAAACCACAGCTATTTGTAAATAATATCTTTTTAAAATTAAGTTCATCAATGCCTTTTGAAAAAATTAAATCAGGTTTTAAATATTTTTTTAATTCAATATTATGAACATATAATAGATAATGTTCTGGATTTACATTATGATGAATCATCAGGCCAATTAATGTTAAACCATATTTTTGCCAGTAATCTTTTCTTAATCTGTCTGCATCTTTTGAGGAAATACCAATATATTGATTCATATATGTGTTTATTCTTTTATCCATACAAGAAAAAATACCAGCATCTTTTGGATAAAGAGTATTGTCTAGATCAAAAAGTACATATTTAATTTTGTTCATATTAATTAATCAAAATTTGTACCAAACCAAAGTGTATATTTTTTTTTGGTATCCTCAATCAGCCTGATTGCACTTTTATCAATATTTTTTTCCCAGTATTTTGAGGTTCTTCTTGCAATATCTTTAATACACATAGTTGCAATAGAATCTGGATAATTTAGCATTAATACCTGCTTTTGTCTGCAAGAAAGTCTTACATTATCATCATAAAAAACAAAGCCAAAATATTCAGCTTCCATAGATAAACTTTGCTTGATAGTATTATTTATTTTATTTATCAATTTTAAATCTTGAGGATGTTCCCCCATATTGAAAATAATTCGTGGACGAAAATACTTGCATACTTTTTTGACTTTTGCTGCAAGCTGAGGATTTCTATCTTCGATTTTTTTAATTATCATCTGAGCAGTTAATGGATCATCAGCCATTGTTTGTCTGAAATCATCAACAATAAAATTAAATATTCTTTTATCATGTCTAACAACACTTGAAATAACTCTAAAAATAAAATTTCTTAAAAACATAAAAAAATTCATAATTGAAGGTGTTTCAAATGTAGTTACAATTATCCCCCTATGCGCTAAACCAAAAAAATTTAAAGTATTAAAGCTGCTTCCTGCTCCTAAATCAAGAATTACATATTTTGCATCAATATTTTGGAGTTTATGGATTAGTTGTAATCTTTGATCAAAAGGTATATTTGCCATAAAAGGAGTTCTACCATCACCTGGTAAAAATCTCAGATTTTCAACTCTTGTATCAATAAGCAATTCTTCGAAATTACATTCTTTTGATTTTAGATAATCTCCAATGCCAGAGTATTTATTAGCCATTCCTAAATAGGTATGGAGATTAGAACCTCCAAGATCAAGATCAACTGCAACAGTTTTAAAGCCCATTTTTGCAAGTGCAATAGATAAATTAGCAGAAAAAATACTTTTTCCAACGCCTCCTTTTCCACTTGCAACTGGTATAAAGGTTATTTTGCCATTCATATTAATATTTTATTCTTATTAAACTAGTAAAAAAAGAACAACATTTAATTCCAAAAAATATTTTATAATTAGTGTCTGAACGAACAAGGAATTTTTCGTCAAGAACAAGGAAGACCAAAAAAATAACCGGAGGAATATATTTGATATTTTGAGGATTATTTTTTTTGTCTGACGCAGTTATTGGCGAAAAAGGCCTTTTTCGTTCGGACACTAATTACTGATTTAAATATTGTTCAATAATCTCTTTAGTATCTTGATTAGTTTCATAATCAACAATTTTTTGTAAATAATCATAAACTTCTTCACTGTCAATTCTAACTAAATTCAAAATAATATTTTTTCTGACATTATCATTATTTTCTTCATTTAACATTTTAATTAAAGTTGTTGAAATTTTTTCTTCTTTTTTAGTTTTCGAATTATCTGAAATATCAGGTTCAGCCTCATTAAGACTGTTATTTGTATCAGTTTCAGTAAGTTCATTACTATTATTTGAATAAAAATCATTAAAAGTATTTAAATCTTCAACAGCGTTTGTATCATCAATCAATAAATCCATTTCTATGTTTAATAAAGCAGTATATGCTTCATTTCTTTCAGACGAAGATGATGAATTAAAAAATTTCTTCAATTCTTTATAAATAGAGGGAGCACCAGAATTACCAAGTGATTTTAAACATAATAATCGATTTCTCTGGTCTTCACTTGAATTTAAATGATGAATTATTCTATCAATTATTTCATTTGATTCAGATATCTGACTTACATTTCTTAACGAATTTGATAAAAAGCCTAAAGACAATAAGGCTGCTTCACCTCTTGTTTTTGAATCATAAGAATTATCAATATTTGCAGCCTCATAAATATTAAATAGATTTTCAAAAAGAGACTTTTCAGGTAAAGCAATACCACCGGCTGCTATTATAGACTTTAATCGAATATCTGAACTTTGATTCTGATCTGTCATAATTTCTTCAAGAGCACTTTGGGCTTCAGAATTACCAATTTGTTCAAGAGCAAAGACAATATTGTCCGATGCAAGTCCAGTTATATTAAAATTTTTTATATAAGAGGGTATTAAAGCTATATCTTCTGGAAATTTTTCAAGATAAATCTGCAGTTTTCTAACCATTTGCAACATTTTTTCTGAATTTGATTCATCAAAAGAGCTTTGTTTGATTTCTTCTATAGTTTGTATTAAAGTTGAATTTTCAACATTGCCAATATCTTTTATCTGTTTGTATCCCCATAAAGACTCGCTATCATTTCCTTGTTTAAGTACAAATTCTTTTAAAATCTGCTCAACACCCTTATCGTCTGTCCATATAGCAATATTTGTATCTGGATCAAATTTTTCAATCAGCTTTAATGATATATGTGTTCTGGCTCTATACCATGTTAATAATTCATGATTTGATGATTGATAATTTGTAGAAAGATTTTGACCTGTTAAATCTCTAGTTTTTATTTCAAAAATTTCTGAACCAAAAAAAGATCTAATCCAGGAACCTGTTTTTGAAATTGTGCCCTGAAAGTCAGATTCTATTATATAACCAGAATAGTCTTTTCCATTTTCCCAATTTTCAATAAAAGGAAGAGATATTGCTCGTACTGTTTCTTTATAAACTGTTGCGCAATCTTCTTTATCAGCTATATATTCAGTTTTAAAACTGCCATTTAAATGCTTCTCAGTGGTTAACCATTGAAGCCTTCCTTTCAGGCTTTCCCTGTCTGGTAAATAAAGTTGAATACCATAAATAATTTCAGAAAGAGACGATCTGTTTTCAAAGCTTAAATTATCTGGAAAATAAAAACTAAATGGCTTACCTTCAGGAGTAAAAATTGCTGCAAAAAATGTCTGATATAATTGCTCCAGATCAAACTTCCTTTTATCCTGCTTTCCATCTTTATCATTTGAAAAAATTTTAACCGGAGAAAGCTGAAATCCAACAGCAATATTATTATCATTAATTTTCCATATTTCAGGCATTTCAAAAATTCGAAAATTTAATATGCCTTTTATGGTAGCATTAATATTGGTTTTTACCCCTTGCTTAGATGAATTATTTTTTGAAAGAGCTTGATTATTTATTGTAACATCTGTGTTTAATTCATAATGGTACATCTGTCTTTCATCAATTTTAAATGTGAATTGCAAAGGACATTTATTTTTATTTAGAGATTCATCTTCTTGAAATATTAATTTATTATTAAAAATTAACTTATCAGAATGGTCATCTGCTTTAATAAAAAGTAAATAGAAAATGTAACATAAACAAATTGTAACACTAAAAATAATTATTTTCTTCATAATCTTAATAAAAGTAATATATTATAAGAATTAATATTAAACCATTAATCAATTGGTTTATAAAATGAATTTTTTTGATTCACCTGTTTAATTTTGATTTCTTACTATTAATCTTTTATATTTGTCAATAAATTCATTGTTATCTAAAACAAGTTCTTAATAAATCAAACAAATTTAATATAATTATTAAACATTAAACAAATATAATAAACAATTAATCTTGATTTTAAAAATATTATATAATAATATATATTCAAATAGCGGTTGAATTGGTTATTTTTAATATTTAAACAAAAACAATTTTTTTTGTTCTGATGAAAAGAAAATGATAAACAAATTATTAAAAATAATATTAGTTATATTATTATTTTCAGTTATTTTTCATAATATGTGCTTTGCGCAAAGTTCATCTGAAAAATATTTTAAATACCATAATAAGCTTTTATCTGAAATGAAACATATGGTTAATAATATGGAGACCAATCTTGATTCCATAGAAAAAATGATTGATACTAAATTTGATATTATTGATAAAAGCCTTGATATGGAAATAAAACAATTAAATGAATATTTTATTATTCAAATGAAAAACACTGATAAATATTTGATAGTAATGGAACATGAGATGCAAAATAATTTAAAAGAGCTGGATCAGGTTATTAAAGATATGGAACTGGTTTTTGTTTCAAATGATTTATAAAAAAAGTATATATATATATCGTTTTTATTCAATTATAATAATCAACCTGGCTTTGTTTTTTTAAATTTTCTTAAGTGTAAGTCTGTGCATGTCAGTGTCAGTCTAAAAAACCAAAGTTGGAAGATAATAAATAGTGTCTGAACGAAAAAGGAATTTTTGGTCAAGAACAAGGAAGACAAAAAAATAACCGGATGAATATATTAGATATTTTGAGAATTATTTTTTTTTGTCTGACGAAGTTATTGGCCTTTTTCGTTCAGACACTAACTAACAATATATTTTTTTCAGGAGATAATATAATATGGCTATTGATAAAGAACTTCTTGATATTCTAGTATGTCCCCAATGTAAAGGGGATATTTATTTAAACGAAAAAAAAGATGGTTTAATTTGTGATAAATGTAAGCTAATGTATGAAATAAAAGATGATATTCCAATAATGTTGATTGAAGAAGCAAAACGAATTTAATAAAAAATGAGTACACCTCAACAACCTAAGCCGGCCAAATTAATTATTGGCATGTTTATGAAAGATGTTCAATTATTTAAAACTGTAATTGATGAGTTATGTAAACAATATGGTAAAATAGATATTATTAGCAACTGGATAGATTTTGATTTTACCAGTTATTACCAAAAAGAAATGGATAGCCCACTTAAACGCAGAATTGTTTCTTTTCAAAAACTAATAGATCAGAAATATCTTCCTGATATCAAGATTTTTACAAATTCTCTTGAGCAAAAATTTGCAAGAGATAATATGAGAACTGTTAATATTGATCCTGGATATTTATTGCCTGAACGATTTGTACTGGCAACAGGAAAAAATTTTACTCATAGAATTTATCTTGATAAAGGTATTTATGCTGATTTAACGTTAATTTTTCAAAAAGGATCATTTCAAATACTTCCCTGGACCTATCCAGATTATGCCCATGAAAATATTCATATTTTTTTGGAAAAAATAAGAAAAAACTATTTAATAGAATTAAAAAACTTAACCAATAAATAAAATGAAAAAAAAAATGTTAAAAAGTATGACCGCCTTTGCAAGGGCAGAAAAAAGTATTGATGATATTAATACAGTTATTGAAATAAGATCTTTAAACAGCAAGTATCTTGATGTAATTTTAAAAATACCACCTTCTTTGTATTCTTATGAAGAAGAAATAAAAAAAATTATTTCAAATAATCTTAGCCGTGGAAGAATTGAAGTATATATTCATGTAATTGATAATTCAGAAGAAGAAAAATCCTATGAAATTGATTTTAAAACTGCACAGGCATATTATAACGCTTTAATGAAAATTATAAATCATTTTAAACTTAAAGATGAAATAAGCCTTGATCAATTATTAAATTCAGGCCAGATTCTAAAATTAGAACAGATACAAAAAGACTCAAGCAAGGCATGGCCTTTAATAAAAGATTGTTTAAATGACGCAATAGAAAGCATTATATCTATGCGTATTAAAGAAGGCGATACCATTGCCAAAGATTTTGAAAATCGTTTGTTATTCATTGAAAACCAGATGAATGATATTGCTGCTCTAGCAAAGGATTTACCATGTGTATATCAAAATAAATTAAAAGAAAAAATAACTGTATTAACACAAGGTGTAATTGAAATTGATGAATCTCGAATTGCTCAGGAAGCAGCATTTTTAGCAGATAAAAGCGATATATCAGAAGAAATTGTAAGAATAAATAGTCATATAGATCAATTTAGAAATTTAATATATTCTAATGAGCAGTCTGGAAGAAAACTTAATTTTTTACTACAGGAATTAAGTAGAGAATTCAATACAATTGGAGCAAAAACCTCAAGTATTGATATATCTCATATTATAGTTAGTTTAAAAGCTGAGCAAGAGAAGATAAGAGAGCAGGTTCAGAATATTGAATAAGATTGATAAACTAGTCAATAAATCAAATTTTCAAAGCCCCCATCAAATCAGAATAATAAATATGTATATTCCGCCCTATCGGGCATTGCCTGAAGGGAATTATGTTCAAAAAGTCAAAGAAAAAATATATAATTTTTAAATATTGGGATTGTAAAACAACATTTAATGAAAATTATGGATATTATGATATTTCTCAAATTATTCATGATAAAAGAAATATGTTTTAAAAAATTTGTTAAAATGATTCAACGTGTTTTTAATTTAACAATTCATATTTTAATGATTTTAACATGGAATAGAGAAGTTGAATCTATCATAAAAAAAAATAATATAAAAAATTATAATTACTATTTTATAAAAAATAAACATAATGATTTTGTTAATGAAAAAATATATCTTTATTATATTTTTATTCAATAAAATAAAAATTTTCAATGTGATTAAGCATTTGTTCACATTCTATAGTCTTTTTTAGACAACTCAGAAAGTTAAAAATTTAATTTTTTTGGATTATTATATGGAGCAACATCTTGTAAATATTGGCTTTGGCAACACAATAGTAGCAGATAGAATTGTAACTATTGTATCTCCTAATTCATCACCAATGAAAAGATTAAAAGATGAAGCTAGAAGTGAAAAACGACTTATTGATGCAACACATGGTAGAAAGACCAGATCAATAATTATAACTGACAGCAATCATGTAGTACTATCTGCAATTCAACCAGAAACTATTTCACAACGATTTGATACTGTTAAGCAAAATAATAGTAATGTAAAAAATGAATAGCTTATACCATTAATTTTTTATTTTCATACAAAATTGATGGTCTCGTAAAAAGTCATTTTTACAAAAATAGATATAAATAATTTCAATTTATTACACAGTTAACGATCTCATTTTTTGACTTTTTACCTAAAAATGTTTACTAATTGTTTAGAAATATTTTTGAATTTTTATTATTTTAAGCACTTATTTAAACTTAATACTTAAAGTTGTCAATAAAATTTGTTTTTAATCTTAATTTATAGGTATCCTCTCCATATTTCATGGTTGAAAGTAAAAATATCTAATTAATTATTTAAGGTGATTTCCAGAAAAGAATTTACCAATAAATAAATTATGTGTTATAGAGAGAACTGAACTTTTTGCCGAGAACGAATTCCCCCCTTGAGGGGGGAATGTTATATTGAAAGGAAAAAAGATGAGAAAAAAAAGCTTATTATTATTTTTTACAATATATTTTATTTTTTTTATACTTGAACCTTTAATTTTAGCATCAAAAAATCCTCCGCCTTTTCTACTAATCAAGTCAAAAGGAGAGGTAGACTACAGCAAAAATAATAAAACATGGAAAAAAATTACACGAAATAAATTTTTATTTGAGAACTATCTTGTAAGAACAAATAAAAATTCTTCCTGCCAATTAATTGATAATAAAACTCACAAAAATTATTTTTTACAACAAAAATCAAAGATACAGGTTAAAAATGGTTTAATTGATGTTATCAAAGGGGAACTTATCGAAGGTGAACGAACCGGTGATTTTGAAAATTATTGGGAAAATAAATTTGCACGAGTGCAGGAATATACTGCTGCTCTTAGATCTGAAATAAACAAAAATATCAAACTGATTACAGCAAAAAAAATTGTATTATCAAATGATTATCCTGAAATTCTATGGGAAAATGCAGGACATCAATACTCCTATAAACTTATTATTGATAAAAAGGTTTACTCTATTGGACAAAATCAGGATTATATAGTTCGGTTCAAGCTAAATAATATGAAACCAGGAACATATTCATATAAAGTTGTTGTTCTTATTGATGGAGATGAAATCTATAATCCTAAAAAAAAGAATAAAATTGTATGGTTATCAGAAAATGAAAGAAAAAAAATATCAGATGATATTAAAATAATAAATAAAAATTTTGAAAATTTATTTATAACTGCAAACTATTTAGAAAATGCTGGATTAACTGCAGCTGCAATGGATTATTATATCAATCATTTTAAAAATAATCCTGAAGATATTGAAATGAAACCATATTTAATAAATATTTATAGAGAATTAGGTTTGAAAAAGTATCGGTACAATGAATTACTAAAATATTATAAACAAATTGATAATAAATAATTATGAATAAAAAAACGAATAGGTCTAAAAGTATTGTGTTTTTTTAATTTATTGAAAATATTGTAAATTATAACGAATTTTGAGACAACTAATTCTTAGCCCTGAAAGGGCGTTACATACCAGCCCAGGGCAACGCCCCGGGTTAAATATTAGGTAGATATTAAGCCCTGAAAGGGCGTAAAATAAAAAATTCAAGTATACATTTATTGTAAAATTATGTTTCGCCCTTTCAGGGCTCCAATCAATTATATGTTTTCTACCCAGGGCGTTGCCCTGGGCTGGTATATAACGCCCTTTCAGGGCTAAGAATTAGTTTCCCAAAACAATTTATCATCAAAAAAATATTAATAATCAATAGAGATTAAAATAATATTTCATTTTATATTCAATAAGATAAAAAAACACAAAACTTTTAGACCTATGCGTAAAAAAAGAATAATTTAATCACAATTTGTATTATATAGTTATTTATATTATAAATACGTAACTTTACTAATAAATAAAGGGGGATAAGAATATGTCTAAAGATGAACAAAAAATATATAAAGTAGAAACTTATGCCAGTAGTCAAATTATTTTTAATGAAGGTGATCCAAGTGAACATGCTTATCTTGTTAAAAGTGGCTCTATTGAAATTTTTAGAATTGAAAATAATAATCATGTAATTGTAAATAAGATCAAACAAGGCGAAATATTTGGAGAAATGGGCATTATCAGCTCTGCACCGCGTGTTGCAAGTGCCAGGGCAGCTGAAACTACACGATTAATTAAATTTAATAAGGACGATGTATTAAAGTCCTTAAAAGACAGCCCGCCTATTGTTGATAATCTGATTCATTTATTAATAAGGCGTTTTGAAGTTTTAGATAATGAACTTCGACAGCTTCATACCTCTGAAATTTTTATAAAAATATCAAATCTAATTGAAGTAATATCAAAATTGAAAAAAGGCACGAATATTATTGATTATACAGATTTATTAAATAGTGCTAAAAAAATTCTCAATGTTTCAAGGCTTGAAGTAGATAATGCTCTAGATCATTTGCTAAAAAATAAATTGATTAATATTAAAAAATTAGGCCATGAAAATCATTTATTAGAGGTCTTAAAACCAAATGATTTCTTGTCAATTGCTCAATCATACTATGAAACATTAACAAAAAATAAAAATGATTTAGAAATCGGACAATTAGCATTTATTGATATCCAAGACTTGTCAAGTCGTATTAATATATCATCTGAAAAGCTTATAAGTATAATCCAATCTGGAAAAATTCCATGGAATTTGTTTCATTTTCATAAAGATACTGTTGAAGAATGGATAACTAAAAATAGTAAACTCATATTAGAGTAAATAATTAATAAAGACAACTTTATACAGAATTAGAATCAGCAATAATAAAGATCAAAAATAGTTATGATTAAAAAAATATTCAAACGTTACGATATTTGTTTTATTATAATTTTTTTCATTTTATCAATACCTGCTGAATACTATGAAATTTTTTCTCTTGCAGAGGAGCAATTCATATCTATACGCCATTCTTTACGTCATCATTTTAGAGATTTGAAATCTATTGTATTTGATCAAGATAAAATTGTTATAGTAACGATTGATGAATATTTTTTAAAAGAATATAATGCTTTTCCTCTCAAACGCTCTGATCTTGCTAAAATTATACATAATATAAATTTATTTAAACCAGGATTGATAACTATTGATCTATTATTTAAATATTCAAGCTCTTATGAAGATGATTATATCTTGGCTAATGCCCTGTCTAAATCAAATACTGTTTTGGCATCTCAACTTTTGTTCGATGAAAAGCAAAAATTTAGTGAAATTTCTTATCCTTGCCCTGGTTTAAAAGAATATTCTACAACCGGTTATGTTAATATTGTATCAACAAGTTCATTGAGCAAATCTATAAGTAGATTGAGTATTTATCCTGAAGCAATATCATATGGCAGCTGGCCCTTTGCTATTAAAACATTTTCTAAATATTTAAATATAAAACCAGAATTAAAAGATAAAATATTAACAATGGGGGATATAAAAATTCAATTAAATCAGTTTAATGAAATGCTGATTGACTTTCCCCCTCTTCCGCCAAATTGTCAATATCTTCATGAATTAATTGGTATTTCAGCAATTGAATTCCTTGATATTTCAAATTTAGATGATGATGAACTAAATGAGCTTTCTATCTGGATTAAAGACAAAATTGTAATATTGGCTGATATAACCGAAGAATCTCATGACAAATTCAATACTCCTGTTGGTAATGTATTTGGATCTGAAATTATAGCAGATTCAATTCATACTCTTATGAATGGTACACCATTAATTCCGGCGTCAGTATTGATTGAAACACTTATATATGCATTTTTTATGCTTTGCATAGTACTACTGACATTTTCTATTCAATCTCCTCAGTTAAGAGCCATATTGTTATCATTTCTTTTTATATTATATTTTCTATTTTGTTCCATATGCTATATATATTTTGATTTAGTTATTTCAATGACCTATACATTAATGTCAGGTTTGACAGGCTCTTTGTTAATTTTTTTAAGATCATATATAATTGAAAGAAAGCTCAAATATGAAGCTCTTGTTTATCAGGCTGAATTATCAAAAAGTTATAGCCGCTTTGTGCCGCATGAATATCTTGGTTTTTTAAATAAAGACAGCATTGTTGATGTTCAATTAGGTGATCATATCAGCAAAAATATGGCAGTTATGTTTTCTGATATTCGTTCCTTTACCACTATTTCAGAAACTATGACACCTCAGGAAAATTTTGATTTTGTTAATGCATATTTAAAACGTGTAAGTCCGATTATAAGGCAGCAAAATGGTTTTATTGTGAAATATTTAGGCGATGGAATGATGGCAATTTTTCCAGATAGTCCTGAAGATGCTATTCAAGCAGGGCTTAAAAAACTTAATTCAGTTGTAGAATATAATATTAAACGTAAAGAAAAAGGAAGAAAACCAATAAAAATAGGTATTGGTATTCATTCGGGACATATGATGGTTGGTATGGTTGGTGAAATTGCCAGAATGCAGGGAGATGCTTTTTCTGATGATGTCAATTTAACTGCTCGCCTTGAAGGCTTGACAAAAGTATATGGAATCTCAATGATTATTAGTGAGGCAATTTATAATCAAATAAAATCAAATCAAGAATATCATATTCGCTTTCTTGACAATGTCAAAGTAAAGGGTAAAAATAAACCAATTAAAATTTATGAAGTATTTAATTCTGATCAACCAGAAATAAAAAATCTTAAGATTAAAACTCAAAAAGATTTTATTCTTGGACAGGAAAATTTTTTTCAAAAAGACTTTGATCATGCAGTTTATTATTTCAAAAAGGTTATAGATATTTTTCCAAATGATATAACTTCAATTCAATATCTTAAACGTTCTGAAAATTATTTATCATGTGGTATTTGCGATGATTGGGATATTGCTGATATTAAACAAAAATAGGCTGCCATACAGATTTAATTATAAAGATTTTGGCAAGGTGCCAGATCAAAATTATCCGCAGGCGTACAATAATACGTTGAGGACGAATTTTTTATCTTAGAACGTAGGGTGGGTTAGTTTACAATTATTCTGACATATCACTAAAAGCATTGCCGTATCATATTTACAATATAGTCAAGATGATAAATGGTTTGTTGGATATTTCTATTTACAATAAACTCTGACACTACAGATTTAGTCATAAAGATTTTGGCAAGGCGCCAGATCAAAATTATCCGCAGGCGTACAATAGTACATTGAGGACGAATTTTTATCTGGGAACACAGTCCAAAATCTTTATGACTAAATCTGTATTTATAATACACTGTTTTCTAAATCGAACATAGCAAAACATATTGTTTGGTACTTTAAGCTAATCAAACAACTCGCTTTTATTATCACTCGTTAGCGATTATGGAACGTTTCTAATTTACAGTGAGTTTTGATGACTTTTTTTTTATGGTGTGAACCTTAGTAGCGAACAATGTGATACCCATTATCCCTTGACAAACTAGTGCCCTGTCCTAAAAATCTTTCCATGATATCCAGCAATTTAACCTGCCCTAAGTTCATCTTCTATAATTGTGTTTAAATTTAAATAAAGATCATTAATATTTTGATCATCTCCAATAATGTTTTTAATATAATCGTTCTTTTCTATCCATAATCTATAATCAAGCCTCTCATACCTGACTAATACAAAAAGCTGAACGTAAAGGCAGGCTATTTTAGCTATATGACTCACTAGCAATGCTTCAAAAGAAAAAAAGCTTATATCTCCCGCACCTTGTTTTTTGCAAAAATCAGATATCTCATTCTTCTTAATATCTATACTTTGCTCAAGCTCTTCCAATGAAATAATATTATCTTTT
>Ga0272440_1002264_pt1 | contig 15124 bp, 10 predicted proteins | sample SSMMMBAug17_FD_192440 | JGI IMG/M metagenome (GOLD analysis project Ga0272440, IMG submission 192440) | Marine sediment archaeal communities from Little Sippewissett salt marsh, Falmouth, MA, United States - SSM-MMB-Aug17 | ecosystem: Environmental > Aquatic > Marine > Wetlands > Sediment ... | reverse complement strand
TACTTACTTACATGCTACGTCCGATTATTAACACGGGACGCAGAGCGTCCAGGATGCATTCCCACGCAGAGCGTGGGAACGAGGGCAATAAATATGCCAGGAAAAACCAAAGTTGGACGATCATAATTAATAGCCATGTAGAGATGTAGCTTGCTACATCTCTACAGTACATTTTACCCCAATACAAACATTAGTTTAATCCTGTAAAATACTTGATAAAATGGATTAAATCACTCAGCGTGACAGCGCCATCTTCATTTAAATCAAACTTTTTAGTAAGTAAGCCATCATAAATTTTCGGGTAGATAAAAGTAAAATGTTCGTCCGCCTTTCAAAGCACGCCCGCCTGGAGCTGAAGCTCCAGGCTATTTATGTGTCGTCCCTAAAGGGACTTATAGTGTCTTTTTAATTAAACTCTTCAAGTCCCTTTAGGGACGACACAGGAATAGCCTGGAGTTTCAACTCCAGGCGGGCGAACATTTTTAGTTGATTTTACTTTTATCTACCCGAAAATTTATGATCGCTTACTTATCGTCAACTGGACCTGCATCACCATTTTTCATAATATCAATTGCAAGTTGTGCCCACTCAGTCGTATGCATCATTTTACCAAAACCTTTGGTAACATTTTCAGGACCTAAAGCAATGATCGGAACCGGTGTATTTGTATGAGTTCCAGTTGACCACACAGCATATTGTTGTTTTCCTACAATCCTTGCAATAAGATCTTTAAATAGTTCTGTTTCATACACATAAAATTCCTTAAAATCATTGATTTTTGGGAAGTAATTGTAACTAAGATATGAATGACCTTCAACCTTATATTCGTTTATCTCTGTCGTAAGAATTTCTTTTGCTTCCTCTAACGTAATATCGAATTCTGTATTATCATTGACTACATCTCTAAAATCAACACAATTTTCATTGGTAAATATCTCCCCGGTCTTTAATCTTTTGTATAAATCCACACCACTCCGCTTTGAAAATTCCGACAACATACCAGCATAGCTTTTCTTTTGCATGGCAATTTTTGTCAAAATATCAAATGAACCAAAACTAAACTTGGGAGAGAATAACTCGTCTGAAAAATCTCCAGGGAAAGCAGATTCATCAGGGATATTTCGTCTTGAGTAGCTAAAACCAAAGCTTCCTGTTTCATGATCGGCTGTAACAATAAACAAGGTATCATCCCGATCTTTTACCCAATTATAAAGATATTTAAGCGTTTCATCAAAACGAATCATTTCATAAAGCAAAGCGCCAGCATCATTGTCATGCTCTGCCCAGTCAATCAGGCCAGATTCAACCATCAAAAAAAAACCATTTTTATTTTTTGACAAAACTTCTATCGATTTTTGAGCCATTTCTTTTAATGTAGGGATAGTTCTTTGTGGATCATTGATTTTATCTTTAATGTCAATTCGATAATCAAATGCAGAATATTGAAACAAACCCAGAAGCTTATCACCATCTGACTGTTCCATTTCTTGTTTAGTAAGGGCAACTGAATATCCTTTATTACCAGCTTCATCAAGTAAATTTCGATCATCCTTTCTTTTTGATTTAATTGAAATTTTTCCTTGAGTTCGCGTTACAAGTTCATCATACAGATCCGGATTCTTATTTGAAATATCCTGAGGAATCCAATAACGCAAACCTCCTGACAAAAGAACATCTGCACCACTGTTTAATAAATCAACCGCTATTTCATTTTCTTTTGTGCGATGTGTCTGATGAGCGGCAAAGCCGGCTGGGGTAGCATGTGTCATTCTTGTATCTGATACCAGGCCTGTAGATTTTCCCATTTCTTCCGCTATCTCAAGGATTGTTGTCGTTTTGTGTCCATCCTTATCAATACCAATTGCCTCGGATAACGAAAATTTGCCGCTTGCCATTTGTGTTGCAGAAGCTGCAGAATCTGTAACCAAGACCCCCTGCGCATTATGCAATGCATTGCCAATGACGCCTTTTTCCATAATTTCGGACAACGCTGTCTTCTTGTCAGGATAGACCTCGTTATCAGCATACCTGGCATACATTTCTAAAAGACCCGCTGCTTGATACCCCATGCCATCACCAATCAAAATGATGACATTTTTAATTTTGTGATCTGCACCAGAGTTGGGGTTTAAGGACGAGCTGTCAATCAAGATAGATGATGCAGCAATCATGCAAATCAAAATAATAGATAAAAGAACGTACCTTTTTTGCTTTGACATAAATCACCCTTGTTTGAAAGTTGTTTAATCTCAAAGAAGATGTTAATAGATGACTTCTATACAATACAAATATTTATATTATGTCAAGTATAAAATATCATTATATTATGATTGCCCAACTTTATTTTTTCCGAGTGCGAGATGTGTGTATCCATGTCAGTCAGTGATTGTCCCTCTGAATTGGTAAAACCAAAGTTGGACGATCATATTTATATTTTTTTATTTTTTTTGATGATAAAAAAAAGAATACAGAAGTTTAATTCGTCATAGATTCCAATTTTTCAATCAATTCTGAATAAGCAGCCAATGTCTCTGGCAATGCTTCCATATCAAAGCTCCTTGCCTGATCAAGCAGTTGTTGCCCCCATGACCGCACAATACTTATCATAAATTTTTCTCCAAGAGAAATCATCGTCTGGCCAAAGGTTTCAATATCAGAAAAAATAAATTGCTCGCTGGTCTGTTTCCAGGTAGTGTAAAGGTCACCTTTCAATTCCAGAATTAATGATTTCAATTGTTCTTGTGAAATATTCAAAATTTCGTTTGACAGAGTTACATTTGCAGAATCCACTGATTGTGAAGAAGTATTCTTATCCATTTTTGATAAGTCTTGATAGTCAAGATATTTCATCAGCATACGAATAACATCTTCAGTGCCAACAGGCTTTTGAAGTAAATCATCGCATCCTGCATCTTCAATTTCATGAAGATTGTCTTTCATGACTGAAGCAGTTAACGCAATAATTGGAATTGATGCCAGATCTTTGTCCGCCTTAATAAGTTTGGTCGCAGTGTATCCATCCATTACCGGCATCTTCATATCCATGAATATCAGTTTCGGTCGAATTTTCCTGGCCATTTCTATTGCAATCTCCCCATTTTCTGCATCTACAATAGTCAAAGAGTATGGTGAAAGAAAATCCTTGAGTAACATCCGATTGGTTTCAACATCATCAACACTTAATATTGTAGCAGGGACAAATTGAATATCAGCCAGCTCAAATACAGGTCGGGTCATTTTGGGAATAACTGATGCAACGGCAACATCTTTAAGCAAAATAGAAAAGGTACTTCCTTTTCCTAATTCGCTTTTTAATTGAATCTGACCACCCATCATCTCAACGAGGCGGCGCGTAATGGCAAGACCCAAACCAGTTCCGCCATATTTCGCATGACTTTGTCCCACCTGTTGACGAAAGGCATCAAAAATAATTTTTTGCTGATCTTCACGTATGCCAATACCCGAATCTTCAACTGAAAAGATGAGATCCAATGCACTTCTATCGGGTTTTGAATACTGTTGACGAACTGATAAGCGAATATACCCATTTTCTGTAAATTTGACAGCATTCCCAACAATATTGAATAATATTTGACGCAGCCGGGTTTCATCAAGAACAAGGCTTTCATTTAAATCAGATGCAACTTCTGTCTCAAAAACCACTTGCTTCTTTTCACATTTGGTTTTAAAAATATTTATGATATCATTAAAAATTGAACGCGGATTCACTGGCCTGTAATCTAAAATCATGCGTCCGGCCTCAATTTTAGATAAATCCAGAATATCATTGATCAAACTTAACAGTGTTTTTCCACTGGATGAAATCGAAAGCAGCCAACGCTTTTGTTCATCACCAAGTACCTTTTTTCCAAGTAACTCTGTGAATCCAAGAATTGCATTCATGGGGGTACGAATTTCATGGCTCATATTGGCCAAAAACTCACTTTTTGCCTGATTGGCATCGTCAGCTTCTTTCCTTGCACGTTCCAAATCTTTATTGAGCGCAAGCAATTCCGATGTTCTCTGAGAGACTTTATCTTCAAGATGTTGCCTATGGGATTCCAACTCCTGATCCCGAATATGGATTTCATGAAGCATACAATTAAATGATTCTATCAGTTTACCGAGTTCATCATCATCGCATTTTGTAGCCCGCATGGCATAATTCTTATCTTGAGATATGGCTCGCGCAACATCAACCAGATGAACAATCGGCCCTGAAATAACTACCATATAATGACGAGATATAAAAATGGATAGAAAAAAGGCCATTCCTGTAACACCAATGGCAAAGGCCAGACACATAAGAACCAGGTGAACCATATTGGTCATGTCAATGTGAACATACAAAATACCGATTTGATTATTTTTTAGTTCAATTGGCTGGAATATATGCATCCGAAGTTTATAATTGCACCAATCAACAGATTTTTCCATATGCTCCTTAAATAGAGCTTTTGAAAACAAATCCGGATCATTTGGATTCTGATCATCTCTGTGGTATCTGGCAAAAATATGATCGTTTTGATCAATCACACAGGCAGATATAACATCTTTGGCTACTTTCAATGATTTAAGCCTACTATTCGCAGCATCCGCATCCCCAAAATACAAAGGTGCTTCACAATTCATTGCAACCAGTTCTGCCAATGTGAAGCTAAATTCGTGAATACCTCTATGAAACAATATATACTCCAGTGAAATAAAAGATATGGCAGCAAATATCACAGCTATGGTACTTGTAGACACAACAGCCAACATTATTTTCGAACGAAGGGATCGGTTTTTAACCAATCTCCGAAATAAATTATCAAATATCATAAGCTCGTATATTGATCCTTTTATAAAAAAAAATACCGCCAAAAAGGCACAATTTATTCTTTCATGTTTATGTTCCTGATTGTAAGAACTGAAAAAAATTATTTATTATACACACGCGTAGCAAGTTGCAATAAATCCGAACATATTTTTAAACCGGCTCGCTTTTCAGAAGTACGATTTATTTCAAAACCGATGTGACTGCCCTTTTTAACAAATACAATTGTTCCGCCATATTGAATAAATTCTGGCGTATCACTAATTGTAAGCATCCCCTTTGTGTCCAGTTGCTTAAATATTTCCTGAAAGTATGGGATTTCAGAGCGTGAGACAAAGAGCATCTGTACATTTGAAACAGATGATAACGCTTGCATACTTTCACAATGCCGAACCATAAAGGAACGTCCATGAATTTCTTTTCCGATAAATGGGTCGAACAAATGATTAAAAATATTTCTACCCAAGATACCCAGTACAAAATGATTTGGATCTTTAGCAAAGGATTCGTCAGGCCATTGAATAAAATCGGTAAACTTGATTAAAAATGCCGCTTTAATTTCATGAGGTGATGCAGACTTTGAAAATGCGATTTGATGACTACTTTCCACAAATATGACGATTAATACAGTTGAGCAGATTAAAATAGATGTTATCATGATGTGTTTCATATTATTCCTTCCAGATCAAACTCATGTATACAAGCGGGGAATCCTCCCCTAAATTTCCAAGCCAGGGTTCATGAAAATGAAACCCCACAGGCGGATGATCGTTATCAAAAATATTTCGTCCAATAAGCTGTATAGATAATTGATCGGTCAGCATGAGAGATGCACTTGCATGAACTTTCAAAGCGGGTGGATAATATTGAGCCATTTTCATTTTCGATGGTGAGGGTGCATCAATGGCGCTATGATAACTGGCATGCAAACCAATAAAAATTCGATCATTGAAAGCCTTATGAAGCATTGTGCCTTTTATAATATGCGCGGGATAGGTGAGCCATCTGGTACAATCTTTATTGGCTACTGATAGTTTGAGATTCTCATCTTCATCTATATCTTGTGGTTGTGTATAAGCATATGATAGAAATAAATGATTGCTCGAATTGATATCCCAGCTTATATCAATTTCACCGCCTATTGATGCAAAGGACGGTCCATTCTCATATGTTTCATCAAGCAAGAACTCAACTTTTACTTCAGGATCTGATGTTTGTTTATTTTGATTGTTCTCTGTATTGACCAATATCGAATTTTCATAACTGTTTAGAAAAAGGTTTACACCAATTTTGAGCCCATAATCAGATTCTTCATGTGTGTAGTTACATTCCATGCTGTGCATCAATTCAAAGTCCATATCTGCCTGAGGTGTGGTTGAACTATAAAAAATGTCAAAATAATTCAACATATTTGTTTGATGATATCCTTCTTGAAATGAGAGCTTGACAGTATCCGCAGATGTCAATTTATATGATGTTGCCAGACGAAAGGTCGAAACGTCCTTAGTTTTCTGTTCATATTCATCTGTTTGTTTTTGAATTTCATTTTTGAACTCTGGCAGATTAAATTCTTCATTTACAATAAAATCATGTCTAAATCCAAACAAAACAATCCAATTGCGTGTCAGATGAAAAATATCTTCATAAAAAAAGCCAATTTCGTGCCAATCAGAATCCAATAATCGGCCTTCACTCTCTGGATCATCATCAAGAAAGTATTTTCCAGCATAAAAATGTCGTTTTCCAAACATCCCGCCAAAGGCGATGGCATGGCTAGGTATCCGATGCGTTTTTAAAACCAACCGATAACCAACGTATGACTCAGAGCCACCCTCTTCATTCGCATTATTAGAATAAACATTATCGCCAAGCCATCCGAAATCTCCAAGCTTTATGGGTATATTCCATTCAAGTTTTTCATAAGGTGTGATTGGCGATTCCCAGGATAAGTTAGAGAAAAAAGCACCTTGATAATATTCCATTGAATTGTTTAGAAATGAATACATGGCATTTGATGAACCCCGATCATGCAACAAATATGAGGTTAAATGAAAATTATTATGATTCCAGTTAACTGAAAAACGAGAACTGCTATCAAAAAACCTACAATGATAATTACGACTTATCTGATTATCGCGTAGCGATGATTCAAATCCATATGTTTCCTTGCTGGTAAAACCTTCAGAATCAACCAATCCAAAATAAACAAAAAAATCCTTGTCACTACCATATGATAATCCGTATGCCTGCTCCATTTTAGCAAGATTTTCTCTGAATCCATACTGAAAATTCCAGTATGCACCAGGATTATCTGCACCATTCTTGGGCACGATGTTAACAAAACCATTCATCGCGCCACTGCCATGAACCAAAGCACAAGGGCCCTTAATAACCTCAAGTTGCGAAATATCACCCATTAGAGGTAAATCAAGATTCATGTTTAATCCCATACCAGTTGCGCTGTTTATATTCTGGCCATTAAACATGAAAACTGTTGTTGAATTATCTGGCATACGCATTCCGCGAACAGCATATGATGCCCCATTATAATTACCATTCCCAACATGGATACCAGATACATATAAATCAAGCATATCAGCAAGACCAGTAGCCGGAGAGGTTTCAAGCTGCTGGGTAGTTATAATTTGAATGCTTCCTGGAACTTGATCTGGGGGGAGATCAAAAAAACCAACCGATGAAACAGTAACTCGCATCAAGTCTTCAATAGACATCCTGGCCAGTTCGACTACAATATTTGATGCCAGACTGTTTATGGGTGTTGCACAAAGTATGCAACATATTATGATATATATGTATGTTGTAATTCGTCTAAACATAATTTCTATATTTAAAAATAATTTTTGGTTTACAATGAATCATTCCCGCAGATTATATATTATGATAATCATTTATTTGTGTTACAAACAATATTTTATTTATCCTTTTACTACTGCCAAAGGTTTTAATTCAATAACAGGCGTAACCAGATCTTTTTGGGCTTCAATTACCGAATGAATATTTTTATATGCCTGGGGTGCCTCACCCAAATCATATAATCCCTTAACTTTACCTCTTCGGACTTTATGCCATCTATCATAAACAATTTGCCCCATCGCCTGGTCACATTCCTCAGGCGTTAACTTTGCTGAAGCTTCATTCCTGCCAAATACACGCCCAGCGCCATGAGAACAAGACATAAAAGACTCAGGATTACCCAACCCCTTGACTATAAACGAGGGAGTTCCCATAGATCCCGGAATAATGCCCATTTCATCCTTTCTGGCAGAAGTTGCACCTTTTCGATGAATCCATACATTTTTTCCAAAATGATTTTCAATAGCAGCATAGTTATGATGAATATTGATGGGTGCCTCAAACACAGCTTGCGGATACATATTTTGAAATGCATCCATTACATTAATTAAGATTCGTTTTCTGTTCTCTCTGGCATAATCTAATGCAAAATTCATATCCTGAATATACAAATTCCCCTCATCGGAATCAGTCGATAAAAAAGCCAGATCAGTAGTAGGGATATTGGATTGCCATTTTGCATTGATTTCCACCGCTAATTTATGATAATATTTTGCAATAACATTTCCCATATTTCTGGAGCCAGAGTGAATCATCAGCCAAATCAACTTATTCGTATCCACTTGAATTTCAATAAAATGATTTCCACCTCCAAGTGTACCCAAATTCTTTTTTGCAAGTTTTTTAGTATGTTTATCCATCCATTGTCGATCGGAGAGTGCATCAAGTTTGTCATCAAAACCTTCCCATTCCTGTGGAGTTTTATGACATTTGCCTTCACCACATGGCACACGAGTCTTAATATTGTTGACAAGTTCTCGCAGTTTATTTCGAGTGGTTTCTTCAGTTAGCAAAATATTAGATTTCACAGCTCCCATGCCGCATCCAATATCAACCCCGACAGCATTGGGGATAACAGCTTTAATGCAGGCGATTACGCCACCAATTGGCATACCATATCCTGGATGACAATCGGGCATCAACGCCACATGATTAAAAACAGCTGGATGGCATGCTAAATTTTCAGCCTGTTCAAGAGCTTTCTGCTCTGGCGACTCACACCATGATTTTATTGGAACCATGTAATGATTTTCTCTTTTAATCCAATTCATTTCATTACCTTCCTTTCTTGAACTTTTTTTCGTTTTCAATATATTTATAAACAAGTTTTTTTGTTTTGCACAAGAATTAAAAAAAAATTAATTACCTCAACACGAACAATAATAATTTTTAAGATTTTTTTTACATGTTTCCATTTTAAGCGTTTACACTATTGTTTGTAAATACATATTTTCATGTCTCAACTGATGATTAGTTTATTGCAATGGAACACCCTAAACGGCATAAATATTGCATTTTATTAATTTTTCATAATATAATGCGTCTGTTAAGGAATGCTCAGAAAATAACATGCTCTTTTTTCTTGATCGTATAAAAAATAAAGTCGTGTCGAGACATATCATGCTACGTCTCGACAATACATCGAACAATATCAATAAATGCGGAAGTTATTTTCAAAGCACCCCTAAGACAAAATAAAGTCATAGGAGTTCAATAATGATTACAACCAGTAGTATATGCTCAAATGAACGAATAATTTCTGTACTAAAAGCTACAGAAGAATTAAATTCTCTAAAAGATGTTGATGCAATATTAGACAAAATATTGTTAGAGTCACGAAAAATTGCAAATGCTGATGCAGGTTCAATATTTCTTGTAAAAGATAATCAATTAGAATTTAGTTATGTCCATAATGAAACCTTGTTTTCAAAAGATAAAACGAATACTGATTTGTATATGGATATGAAAATACCCATCAATACATCTTCAATAGTTGGTTATGTTGCGAAAAGTGGCACCCCCTTGCATATTGAAGATGCCTATAATATCGACGCAACAAAATCGTATAATTTCAATCCGACCTATGACAAAAAATCAGGATATCACACAAAGTCAATCTATACACTCCCTTTAAAGGATTTTGACAGCAACGTTGTTGGCATAATGCAATTAATTAATGCACGGACAGAACGAGGTGAAATCATCCCATTTTCAAAAGAAAATCGAATGCTTGTCCCTCTTTTTGCAGGTAATGCCTCCATTGCCATTGAACGAGGCAAAATGAATCGAGAATTAATTCTTCGTATGGTAAAAATGGCTGAACTAAAAGACCCTACTGAAACTGGCGCTCATGTTCAGCGCGTAGCAGGATATTGTGTAGAAATTTATACACAATTGGCCAATAATCGAAATATTGATATCAAAACCATTCGAAAAAATAAAGATCTAATTCGACTGGCTTCAATGCTTCACGATGTTGGCAAAGTGGGAATAACAGATCTTATATTAAAAAAACCAGGTAAACTTACTGATGAAGAATATTCTGTAATGAAATGGCATACAGTCTATGGCGCACAACTCTTTGTTCATACAACATCAAGTCTTGATAAAATGGCTTGCAATATCGCATTGAATCATCATGAACGTTGGGGAGGCGGTGGTTATCCAGGCAAAATTAAAGATTATAACTCAAAATATATTCAAATGGGAGAAAGCAAATGTGGTAAAGAGATTCCTTTGGAAGCCAGAATTACTGCATTAGCTGATGTTTACGATGCTCTGTCATCAAAACGTTCCTACAAAGACCCTTGGCCAGAAGAAAAAATATTGAAAATTATTGAAAAAGACACTGGTACTCATTTTGACCCTGAAGTGTCAGCGGCATTTTTTCAAATCCATGATGTTATTCTTGCAATTCGTGAAAAATATAAAGATCATCAGAAATTAAATCAGGAGGAACGAATAAAATAGTTTCTATGCACTTCCCTTTAACTGCTTAATTGCAATTTCATAGTCATCTTTTCCAAAAATTGCTGAACCAGCAACAAATATATCACAACCAGCACGTGCTATTTTTTCAACAGTATTGGTGTTCACTCCACCATCAACCTGGATTTCTATATCCAAATTATTTTTAGCAATCATTTGTTTAAGTTCAACTATTTTGTCAATGGTATTCAGTATAAAGGATTGTCCACCGAAACCAGGATTTACACTCATAAGTACAACATATTTCAAATGTGGAAATACCCATTTTAAATTTTCATTTGGTGTAGATGGATTAAGAGCAACTCCAGGAATAACATTATTCTCAATTAATATCTGAATGCTTCTGTTTAAATGAGTACAGGCTTCAGCATGTATAGAAATCATGTCAGCACCAGCTTTCGCAAAAGCTTCTATGTATTGATCTGGATTTTGAATCATTAAATGGACATCAAGTGGCATTCGCGTTACTTTGCGAACAGCACGTACGATCAACGGCCCCATTGTTATATTAGGTACAAAATGACCATCCATTATATCAATATGTATTATGTCAGCACCTGCATTTTCAACTGCAATTATCTCTTCCCCCAACCTAGTATAATCAGCTGACAAAATTGATGGTGCAATTTTTCTCATAATAATTACCTTTTATCATCTAATAAAATTTACTATCGACCAATTCATCATTAAGATATACAAAAACAGAAGCATCACAGTCATTCGGAATAATTATGTTAACTTTTTGAGAGGGTCTTAAAAAATCATCATGAATATGGATGGTAACACCAAAAATGTTTAGACGAACTAAAACATATTTCTGCAAAAAACCACTTGGTACAGTATATACATATAACGAGACGCCAGATTTTCGTTGACTAATTTTCTGGGAACTTCTATTGACTGTTAAGTAAATTGCTTCATCCTTTGTTATGGCATAACCAAAATCAGGTCTTTGCATAAGAATTCTATTTTCAGGCCATTGTTCATCTGATTTGTATTCTACTGATAATGTCTGTACATTTATCTGGCTTAATAGCGATAATGTTTCTTCAAGAGAAATTCCTGTAAAATCAGGCATCTGATATTCCCTGATTCTATTTCCACGACTGACTAACAAGTTTATACATGTATTCCTGGTAACATTTGTGCCAGCTTCAGGATAATGACTGATAATCACATCATTATCAAAAGTCGAATGATAAATCTTAGTAATTACGCCACGACATAAGCGATTTTTATCCAAAAGAATCTGAGCTTTCTCAGTACTCATGCCACGTAAATCATTTAATATAAGCCACTTGCTACCTTTTGAAAGTATAATAGATACATCTCTTCCATTCTTAACTTCTGTGCCGGGTTTTGGATACTGATATATTACATGATTCTTTTGAATGGTTGAATGATACTCAGTGCCCTCAACTCTTGTATTTAAGTTATTTTCGCTTAAAATTTCTAGAACATAAATTATATCTTTTCCAGATAGATCTGGTATTATAATTTTTTTCTCAGTTTTAACAAATAAATATACTGAACAATATGTTGTTAGTATAAAAATTACGATAAATGTAATCAATCCTATTGTTATCTGAATTGTTTGCTTGAGCATTGGCAACTATTAAATCAATCAGGTAAAATTCAAATGCTTCATTTGAATCAACAATAATCGGCTCACCCATGCATCAGTGGCCGCATACACTATTTGCTGTTTCGTAAGCCTCTTCTTTCCCCAATTAGACTTTTGACAAGATTTTGATATTCTGAAACCTAATAGATTAACTGCAAGGTTGCGTAATCCATTTGTATGTAAACCTATTGCTTTACTGATCTCACCTATGTCAAAAAAACCAGCTTCAGAAAAATCGTTCAAACGTTTTAACCCCAAGATATCATCACGTACAGCTACCCCAGCTTTTATACGATTTGGATCAGAAAGTATAGTTTGTAGAATTTCAGGAAAAAAATTTTTGGAAATTTGAAATATTAATACAACATCTCGCGTTGCCAATTGGAGTAAAGAAGGCGGGTTATTTTTTCCCTTTTTAAATGATGGCTGCGTTTCAGTATCAAAGCCAAACATATTTTCACATTCCAAAAGCTTTTCAGCATCAGTTTCTTCCATATTTTCAAAAGAATTGATTAAATATATTGTTCCTTCATATTGCTTTACAGGAAATTCATTTATTTCAGCTTTTGTATATTTATGTAAATATTTTTGAGGTACGATATTTTTCTTATCAGATTGCATGTTAATCTTTCTAATAAATCAAATCACATACGAAATATTTGTTTCGCAATCTTATGTATTACAAATTATTATTTTTCAGATGATTTATTTTATATGGGAAGCAATAAATTTTATTCTTGTATAAATTTTTATTGGTCAATTTTTAGTAACAATATTTGAAAAGTTCAGAAATATGATAGATCTACAACTCTACGCATATAATTTGATTCTAAAAATCTACCCATAATAAATGTAAGTTGATAAATCAAAAAATGTTAAACAAGTATCTCCTCATCTGTCAAGATCGGTATGTAAAACATCCTTTTCAGTATAATAAATTTTTATTTACCCTTTTTTTGAATCATAATTTAAGAATTTTCAGTATTAAGCATAGTTAACTATATAACACTAGGAATATTTGTTCATAATTCTGATAATTCATTTAATCTGAAAATTATGATTGTAAAAAAAGTAGATCAACTATCAATTATTGATACTCTCAAAAAACCAATATTTCCAATTGAATAACTCGGAAACCATTTTTCAATCAGATTCATGACATTGAGCAAGATTAATTAATTAGCATTTAGTTGTATTGGTACAAAAGTACGATACAAACTTATTGCAAAATATACAAAAATATATATTAAAAGTATAAATTCAAAAAAGGCATTTGAATCTGGACTTATCCAAAGCATGTAAGCAGATGAAAATGCCCATAAAATTGAAAATGCTAGCATCATTGCTTTTAATAAATCATTTTTAATTAAATAATGCGGTCTCGATAAATATACATACTTGATGGGAACAAAAACCAATATGCCTAACAATACGATTATTCCAAAATTAAACCATGGATTTTGCCTCCATATAAACAAGTAAAATGCAACAATATTCCAGTAACTTGGAAATCCCTTAAAAAAATGGTCGCTAGTTTTTGCATCAATTTGAGAAAATTGATATGATGATGATATTGTTATTATTCCAGCACTAACTATACTGAATCCAAATGGTAGTAAATCACTTTCGATTAGAAAAAAAAAAGCTGGAACAATAACATAATTCACATAATCAATTATATTATCTAACATTGCACCATCAATTCCAGGAACAGCCTCTTTAATTCTAACTTTGCGGGCCATAAATCCATCTATAGAATCTATAAAAATTGCAACAGCCATAGACCAAAACGCTAATTTAAAATTCCACCAATAAATTGCATAAAGCGCTAATAAACTGAATACTGCTCCTGTCGCAGTAAAAAAATGAACCATCCATGCACTTATTTTTCTTACTCCAGATACATTCGGCGCACAATTATCTATGGATTTTCCAATTTGTTTACTCATTGCGTTTTTCTATTGCCTTATTTTTAATTTAAAACTAATAATTTACTATTTATCACCAAAATTATATGTATTATCATTCAATTTAGGTTTTTCATGGCAAACCAAGAAGGCATAGTTTATGCCATGAAAAACCAAAGTTGAACGATAATATATATGTTTGTTTATGTGCGAAATTTGGCGTTTAATTAAAAATAATACAAAATACTAACTATTCATCATCAATTAAAGTACGCCAATTTTTCTATTCATTTTTAATAATAATTTTGTATTTTAATTCATCAAATATTAATGAACGTATCATCATTTCATAAATTCTTCAATAAATAACTGCAAAAAAAAAGGCCCGCAAAAAGCGGACCTTTTTAAAAATTTTCGGCAATGTCCTACTCTCCCACATAGCCTCCTATGCAGTACCATCGGCGCTGAAAAGCTTAACTTCCGTGTTCGGGATGGTTACGGGTGTTTCCTTTCCGCTATTATCACCGAAAAAAATTTTTTAAAAATTAAATCAGTATATAATAATTAAATAAGAAATACGTTAAAAAATTGTGGCCAAGCCTCACGACCAATTAGTACTGATAAGCTAAATCCATTACTGAACTTACACTCTCAGCCTATCTAGCTTGTAGTCTTCAAGCGGTCTTCAGTCTTATATTTTGCAATACAAGAGGGATATCTAATCTTGAGGTTGGCTTCCCGCTTAGATGCTTTCAGCGGTTATCCATTCCAAACTTAGCTACCCAGCTATGCCTTTGGCAAGACAACTGGAACACCATAGGTTTGTCCATTCCGGTCCTCTCGTACTAGGAACAGCTCCTCTCAAATATCCTACGCCCACGAAAGATAGGGACCAAACTGTCTCACGACGTTTTA
>Ga0272440_1002263_pt1 | contig 15128 bp, 11 predicted proteins | sample SSMMMBAug17_FD_192440 | JGI IMG/M metagenome (GOLD analysis project Ga0272440, IMG submission 192440) | Marine sediment archaeal communities from Little Sippewissett salt marsh, Falmouth, MA, United States - SSM-MMB-Aug17 | ecosystem: Environmental > Aquatic > Marine > Wetlands > Sediment ... | reverse complement strand
TCTTGATATCCCTCCCACTTTATCGGTTGCTTCAAGGATAAGTGGTGAATGACCTTTCATCACACATTCATAGCCTGCAGTGAGGCCTGCTGGGCCTGCGCCAATAATAATCACTTCTCTCATTTACTTACGTTTTCCTTTCACTTGAGCAGTATTCATTAAATTGTTTGAATATCATACAATATGTCATGAGAAAAATCTATTGTTTATTTATCTCATTGTTCATCCAATGGATGGGGAGCAAAATTGATCATTCTTTTATTTGAACCAGGATTATGATGGCGGTAAGGTGGTGTCTGTCAGTGCTGAAACCTGATCTATTTTGATTACGATTCGGTTGACATCCCATTCTGGATGTCGTTCCAGATGAAATCGAACATGGCTGTGAAATGCAACTCTCATTTTATCTTCAACATTTCGAAGAACTGATAGATTTTTGTTTAGATTGAAAAGGACTTAGGAAAGCTCGAAAAATAAGTTCTTTATTTATTGGAGTCCTAAATCTTTAGATTTGGGAGGAAAAGCGAGTAACTCCCAAATCTAAAGATTTGGGACTCCAGTCTTGTTGTTGTCAATAAAAAAAAATGAGGGAAATGGGTCCAATTATGAGATACCGGACCCAATCAAAAAAAAACGCAAGGTCTTCACAGTTACCTTAAATATGAATGGTGAGATTGATATTACCGGATACTGTGGGAAAACACTAAAGAACAGGAATAATTTATTTATTCATTAGCATTACGATATATTAATTGTTCGCATTTTGGGACGCATCCTTTTAAAACTAAAATATACGAGTAATCCAAAAAGAAAGAAAAAGCCCCAAAGATCCATCGAAGAACGTCACTTATTCTTGCCCCTTCAAATTCGGCAGGGTTCACAGTCAAATTATCGGCAACAATATAATTTTTCCATTTTCATTCAAATCATAGACACTATCCTGAACAGTAAATATAACAGTTTTTAAGCCCAAAAAAACTGATGGATCGATTGCGGTAAACATGATAAATTCAGACCCTTTCCAGTAATTATCAAGTAAGGATATCGTTGCAACTCGATCTTCAATGGATACAGATAGGTTCCTTTGACCTATTGGCATCCAGCTGATTTCGTTGTCTGCATGATCTTCATCTGTTAGATAATTATCCAGCATAAACCAAAAAACAGCGCTATTTAGTTGAAAAAACTGTGTTTTATTATTTTTTTAACGTGAACGTATAAATATAATACGTACATGTTAAAAAATTCAGTTTTTATCAATTAATTTAAATTGATAGCGCTTTTTTTTGAGATTAACGTGTACACTTTATCAGGCTTTCAGGATACCAAAAAAAAACATGTATTGAATTGGGAAAGTTATTTTCCGAGAATTCCTTAGAGCCTTCAAATCACATTATTTTTTTAAGGATGCACTGCAAAATTTACAAAATAACGCATCATAATCATGTCCTTCAGAGCTGCACTCAGGGCAAGTAATTGTCGTCACCTGATGTTTAGAATCAAGATTGGTCAATTCTGCTGTAATAATTCCAGTAGGCACAGCAATAATGCTATAGCCAATAATCATAACGATTGATGCCAGGGCTTGACCCAAGTTTGTATTCGGATAGATGTCACCATAACCCACTGTTGTCATGGTGACAATCGCCCAATAAATCCCCCTTGGAATACTAGTAAAACCATTCTCTTCTCCTTCAATGACATACATCAACGATCCCAAAATAATGACCAATGTTACAACGCTATACAAAAACACTTCAACTTTACGACGACTTGCGTATAATGCCTGCGTTAAACGTTGGACTTCAGTCATATATTGAACCAGTTTGAGAACACGAAACACACGTAATAATCGTAACACACGAACTACACCCAAATATTGGCTACCAGGAAAAAATAAACTGATATACGTTGGCAGTATCGCCAAAAAATCTACGATACCAAAAAAACTGAAAATATAGCCAATAGGTTTGTCGGTACAAAATATTCTCAAGGCATATTCCATTGTAAATAATATCGTAAATGTCCATTCAATATAATTAAGGTATTCGCCATATATGTTGTTAATATCTTTGATGCTATCCATCATGCCGACAACAGTACTTAGCATGATACTGATAATTAACAGCATGTCGAATAATTTTCCCGCTGGCGTTTCTGCCTCAAATATTATTTCATAGAGTATGAGTCGTTCTTTTGATAAAAAAATTCTTTTCTTCATAGGTTCATCATGGTTTTATAATATCTTGGAATCGTTGTATATAAAAAAAGAAACAGTCATGACCATCGCTTTCTTTTCTTTTCAACCAATCGAATGGGCTGGCATGTTGTTTTTACTGCATCATATCCTAAAAAACCATTGATTTGTTGTTTCATTTCAAAATTGGGTTTTACATAGTAATCTTTGGGTAATTGGACGATCGTTTCTGTTTCATTGGGAACAATTAAATGTAAAAACGACCGACAGGTGCCGGAGTGTTCTTTAACACGTTCATAAAGATCGTTTAGCATGTCCTTGTTCAACCGGGACATATCCACATGAATATGAACACCGGCAGACCATGTATTTTCAGCATCCTCAAGGGGAACAATTGTATCAGCAATTAACTTGACTGACTTTTCATTTTTTTGGACTTCTCCCTGAATAATGAGAGCTCGGTCCTGTTCAAACAAATGGGAGTATTTTGCATACATATCTGAAAAAACAACAGTTTCAAATGAACCGACTTTATCTTCAAGGCCCAAAAACGCCATTTGGTCGCCTTTCTTGGTGCGGATCGGTTTTGTTGATGCAATGGCGCCACATATGCGAACAGCGGTTCCATGATTTTTATTCACAAGGGTTTCTGAGTTGACATCTGAAAACTGTTCCATCACATCTTTAAATTTATCCAAAGGATGCCCGGTAATAAAGAAGCCCAGGCTTTCTTTTTCAAAATTGAGCAACACCTGATCTTCCCATTCATCCATTTCTTTTAAACTGGGGTAGTTTATTTTAGCTTTCTTACCTCCAAATAATGTCAATTGTCCACTTTGTCGGTCACGTTGTGATTTTTGGCCAAAATCCAATGCATGTTCCAGGCTTTCCATCATTTGAGATCGTTTGGCCTGGGTTGATGCAAACGCACCACATTTAATCAGATTTTCAACCACACGTTTATTGACACGCCTAAGATCCACACGTTCACAAAAATCAAACAATGAGACAAGCTTTCCTTCTTTTCTGGCCTCAATGATGGCATCGACTGCCCCCTCGCCAACATTCTTTATTGCCATCAAGCCAAACCGAATTTCGCCATTCCGAACAATAAAGTGATGCATACTTTCATTGATATCCGGCGGCTGCACTTTGATCTTGTGGCTCCGACATTCTGTAATAAACTTTAAGACAGAATCCGTATTGCCCATTTCTGATGAAAGCAACGATGCCACAAACTCTACTGGATAATGGGCTTTTAACCATGCTGTTTGATAGGCAATTAATGCATATGCAGCACTATGAGATTTATTAAAACCATAACCGCCAAATTTTTCCATTAAATCAAAAATATGCTTGGCCTTTTCCGCATTCAATTTGTTTTCCGCAGTACCCTTCATAAAACGTTCTCGATGTTTGGCCAGTAGCTCTGCAATCTTTTTTCCCATGGCCTTGCGAAGATCATCAGCTTCAGACATGGAATAATTGGCCAGGACTGAGGCAATACGCATGACCTGTTCTTGGTACACGATGACGCCATAAGTATCTTTAAGTATGTCTTCCAGCTGTGGAAATGGATATTCCACCTTTTTTAAGCCATGTTTTCGATCGACAAAATCATCCACCATGCCACTGTCAAGGGGGCCCGGTCGATACAATGCAACCAGTGCAATGATATCATCAAAGCATTCAGGCTTTAAACGAATCATCAGCTCTTTCATACCGCTAGATTCCAGTTGAAAAACACCGGTGGTATCCCCGCGTTGGATAAGTTTAAACGTTTTTTCATCATCCAGAGGTAAATAATCCAGGTTAGGACGTTCTTTGCCTTGCTCTTCAATAAATTCCAGGGTTTGTTCGATCACTGTGAGGTTTCTCAGACCTAAAAAATCAAACTTGACCAATCCAATTTTTTCAACACATTTCATGTCATACTGGGTAACAATTTCACCATTTTTTCCTTTGAACAATGGAAGATAGTTCACCAGGGGCTTATCGCCAATCACCACGCCAGCAGCATGGGTTGAGGCGTGTCGGGGCAGGCCTTCAAGTACTTTACAAATATCGAGCAGTTTTTCATATTGAGGGGTTTCATCTGCCAACGCCTGAAGTTTCGGTTCTTCGGTCAGGGCGTCTTTCAGTTTAATGCCAATTTTTTCAGGAACCAGCTTGGCAATCATATCAACTTCATGAAGCGGGATATTCAATACACGCCCCACATCTCGAATCACTGCGCGTGTTTTTAAACTTCCAAATGTAATAATCTGAGCAACATAATCACCTCCGCCATATTTATCAACAACATACTTAAATACATTTTCACGACCTTCAATACAAAAATCAACATCAATATCAGGCATGCTTTTTCGGGCCGGGTTCAGGAATCGTTCAAAAATGAGATCATACTTTAAAGGGTCCAGATTTGTAATTTCCAGAGCATAAGCAACAAGACTTCCAGCAGCAGATCCACGTCCTGGGCCAACCGGAACTCCATTCTTTTTGGCCCATTTGATAAAGTCAGACACCACCAGAAAATACCCGGGAAATCCCATATCTTTGATCACATTCAATTCATTTTCAAGGCGATCGCGATAAGGTGTCTCATCCAAATCCGGCTTGTCTTTACGCATTGATTCAAGGATTCGATCCAGGCCCTGATACGCCATTTCATCAAGAACATTATCAGGAGTTTTATCCGGGCCGGTATCAAAAATAGGAAAATGATATGTGTTCATATCAAAGTCTAAATTGCATCGCTCTGCAATGAAACGTGTATTTTCAATGGCATCAGGATAGTCTTTAAAAGCAGCCATCATTTCATTGGGCGATTTAAAATAGAGCTGATTGGTATCAAATTTTAAACGATTACTTTCATCAAGGGTTTTGCTGGTTTGAATACAAAGTAAGACATCATGTGCTTCGGCATCATTGCAGGAAAGATAATGACAGTCATTTGTGGCTACCAGAGGAATTCCCAATTTTTTATGCATCTCCAACAAGCCCTGGTTGACCTTTTCCTGAGCAACGATACCATTGTCTTGAACTTCAAGAAAAAAACGACCTTCGCCAAATAGATCTGCATAATAGCTGGCAACTTCATAGGCTTTATCCAGTTGATTGACAAGAATCAGATGGGGGATCTCTCCATGAAGGCATGCAGACATTGCAATGAGTCCTTTGCAATGCTTTTTTAGCAACTCTCTGTCTATCCTGGGTTTATAGTAAAAACCTTGAGTCTGCCCAATGGATGCCATTTGACACAGATTTTGATAACCTTCCTCATTTTCAGCCAATAATACGAGATGGCGCATACCAGCTTTATCCTGAGTCGATCTGTCGGTTAATTTACGTGGGGCCATATAGCATTCACAGCCGATAATGGGTTTGATTCCGGCTTTTTTGGCTTTTTCGTAAAATTCAACAGTGCCAAACATGGTACCATGGTCAGTCATGGCGACAGAATCCATGTCATATTCTTTGGCTCTTTCTATTAAATTACTCAGTCGAATGGCGCCATCAAGAAGGCTATATTCTGTATGGACATGCAGGTGAATAAATGGGGACATGATTTGCCTCTTTATTTTGAATGTCACCCAAATTACCAGTGCACAAAAAAATATTACGCATCAAATTTTCAACCATGAAAAAATGGAAATAAAAACAATTTAAAGTCATCTTTTTTAGGGTCATCATGGTTCAAAAAAAAATGTACAAGGTGTATTCATCGGCTATTTTGGTTACATTCAAATGAATTAATGAAGGATACCCAACATTATGGTTTTTGAAAAAGTTTTTTATATTGTTGAAAGATAATTATAAGATCCACGAGGATGTTTAATGGATCGAAACCGAGCCGGATTTTAGAAAACTGATTGTTCACCAATACCACTGGCAGTAATTCAACATCCCATTGGTTCAATCTCGCCAAAACAAATATTTCAACATCAAATGCATAGCCATTGATTCGCGACTCTTGCAATAATTTCCGAATGCAATCTTTTTTAAATCCTTTAATACCGCATTGCGTGTCTGAAATTTCAATCCTGTGCAACATGCGAATGATCAACGAAAAAATTCGACTCACCCAAATACGTTTCTGACTGACCCCCGCATCATTACGTGATTGATCTAAATGACGATTGCCTGAAATAATTTCGCAGTCGGTTTGTAAAAATGTCTCAACAGCATGTACGAAAAATTGGGTATCATATGGGAGATCCGCATCTGTAAAAAAAACATACCGACCCTTTGCGTGTCTCATTCCAAATCGGATCGCATAACCTTTTCCCATATTTTTCGTATATCCCAGGTAGTAAATTTGACGAATATCTGTTGATATTTGATTTACAATACGTCGGGTTTGATCTGTGCTGCCATCATCGACAAATAGAATTTCAAAATGAGAAAATTCTTGGATACAATACGAATAAAGGGTATGAAGTGTTTTTTGAATACGCTTTTCTTCATTGAACCCAGGGATGATTATCGATATAAAAATTGAAATCATAATGAACGTATTAAATCAGGTTTGAAAAGGTCTTTCAAGCGATAATGGTTTAATTTTTTTGTTCGGGAAACATAGAAAGAATCGCTGTTTCAGATGCATCGCAAACCCCTTTTTCTGTGATCAATCCAGAAATCAAACGCCCAGGGGTAACATCAAACGCGTAATTTACACAAGGACTGTCCACTGGTGGCACCAAGACATTAATAGTCTGGTTTTCATATTGTCCCTGTACCATTCGTACTTCATCAGGGTCACGTAATTCAATGGGGATTTCACCAACACCATCACGAATGTTCCAGTCAAAGGTTGATGAAGGCAGTGCAACGTAAAATGGAACATTATTATCTTTCGCTGCAAGGGCTTTTAGATAAGTGCCTATCTTGTTGGCGACATCGCCAGTATAGGTGGTTCGGTCGGTTCCGACAATGACAATATCAACCATTCCATGCTGCATCAAGTGACCGCCTGTATTGTCAGTTATGACAGAATGGGATATGCCTTGCTTGCCAAGTTCCCATGCAGTCAGCCGTGCACCTTGATTCAAAGGACGGGTTTCATCAACCCAAACATGAACATTGACCCCCTTTTGATGAGCCACATAGATTGGTGCAGTGGCTGTGCCATATTCCACACAGGCCAACCATCCCGCATTACAATGCGTGAGTATATTCACCGGTTTACCTTTTTTGAAGGTTGAAATGTTTTCTATCAGTTTTGCGCCATGCTTTCCAATTTGAAAACATCGCTCAACCTCAGCTTCAGCAATCTCACCCGCTTTTTTCAAGGCAAATGCAACATGTTTTTGAGCGTCTGGTTCTTCAAGGATTTCAGACAGCATCGTGTCAACAGCCCAGGACAGATTCACCGCAGTGGGACGAGCTGCTTTCAATCGTTCGCATTCAGTCTTAAGATAATGGATATCACCAGATTTTTGGGTCAGAATTAAATACACCCCATAGGCAGCCGTGACACCAATCAAAGGTGCGCCCCGAACATACATCTGGCCAATTGCTCGAATTGTATCATCTACTGTATATAATGGTTCAATTATTAATTCATGAGGCAATGCGCGTTGATCTATGATTTTAACTGTTTGATCGGTAGCATCGAACCAAATAGGTCTGTTGGGTTGACTGTTGTTTTTCATTGGTTACTCCTGGCGAGTATCATATTTTTTCGTCTAAATCTTTGTCCTGATTATCCTGAGATGTGATAACCTCTACATTATCTTTTGCATTACTATCAATTTCGGTGTCATCATTCTTTTTGGGATCAATATTCAAAGTCATTTCAAGCACTTTATCCATATGCGTGACCCATATCAGATCAATGCCTTGAAGTATAATATCCGGAATATCTTGTAAATCCTTTTTGTTTTCCTCTGGTACAATAACTTGTTTAATTCCACCACGATTGGCAGCCAATATTTTTTCTTTTAAACCACCAATGGGTAACACTCTTCCCCTGAGTGTTATTTCTCCGGTCATACCAATTTCTTTTTGAACTGCTTTTTTGAGCAATGCAGAAATAATGGAAGTACACATGGTGATTCCTGCAGATGGACCATCCTTTGGAATCGCACCTTCAGGTACATGCAGATGCATATCATATTTTTCATAAAAATCTTCTTCAAGGCCCAACACCTGAGTTCGAGAACGTACATAACTGTATGCGGCTTGGGCGGATTCTTTCATTACATCACCCAATTTTCCTGTAATTTGCAGTTTCCCTTTTCCAGGCATGATGACAGTCTCAATGTAGAGCAATTCACCGCCATATTGTGTCCAGGCGAGACCAGTAACCAGGCCAACATGATCTTTACTTTCAATTTGACCATATCGATATTGATATGGTCCAAGATATTTGTTTAATAAATCTTCGTCTACTGTAATACGAAACGATTTTTTTTCTTCAGGTGTTTTAGTAACAAAGTCTCTGGCCACCTTTCTACAGATCGCAGCAATTTGACGATCAAGATTTCTCACGCCCGATTCCTGAGTGTGGTTTCGAATAATACTTAATAGAATTTCTTGAGAAAAATCAATAATAACTTCTTGTAATCCATTTTGTTTGGTTTGTCTGGGTATCAGGTAATCATTCGCAATATGAAGTTTTTCATGTTCAGTATAGCCAGATAAGCGAATCACTTCCATTCGATCTTTCAAAGGAAGTGGGATATCATGGAGAGTGTTGGCAGTTGTAATAAACATGATATCTGACAAATCGTAATCAACATCTAGGTAATGATCATTAAATGTATTGTTTTGCTCTGGATCAAGGACTTCCAAAAGAGCGGATGATGGATCGCCGCGAAAATCCATGCTCATCTTATCAACTTCATCCAGACAAAACACAGGGTTGTTGACTTTTACTTTTTTCAAAGATTGAATAATTTTACCTGGCATAGCACCAATATAAGTTCTGCGATGACCTCTGATCTCAGCTTCATCCCGAACACCCCCCAATGAAAGACGAACGAATTCTCGATTTGTCGCCCGAGCTACTGATTTGGCTAATGATGTTTTTCCAACACCGGGCGGTCCTACCAGACATAATATTGGACCACGAACCCTTTTAACCAATGATAGAACAGATAGATATTCAAGTATTCTTTCCTTGGGTTTTTCCAAGGCATAATGATCTTCATCGAGAATTTTTTCTGATAGATCAATATCCAGTCGTGTTTTCGACTTATTGAACCAGGGAAGATCAATGAGCCATTCAATATAATTGCGGATTACAGTGGCTTCAGGAGACATGGACTGCATCATTCTTAGTTTTTTGATTTCCTGACGCGCTTTCATTGCAGCTTCTTTGGACATTCTTTTACGTTTCAGTCTCTTCTCAAGGTCTTTATACTCTTCATCTTTTGAATCATCAGGATCTGCGCCCATTTCTTTTTTAATGGCGCGCATTTGCTCTTTTAAATAGTATTTACGTTGGTTTGCATCAATTTGCTTTTGTGTCTGACCTTTGATTTTCTTTTCCATTTCAAAGATATCAGTTTCAGTAATCATTTTTTGTACAAGCTTTGCAATTCGTTCTTCCGGGTTAAACAAAGTCAGCATTTCTATTTTATCATGAAGTTTAAAAGGAAAATGTGCAGCTATAGTATCTGCGAGTTGGGATGAATTGGTTATGGATGATATATTTTTTACGAGATCTCTGGGGATGGCCTTGTTTTTGTTGGTATAGGCTTGAAACTTTTCCAGCATGGTGCGATTAAAGGCCTCAGCTTTCTCCTGTTCAACATCAGGAATGTTTGAAGGTTCAATTTCAACTTCAAAAATCGTACTATTTTCCAGAAATCGAACAATACTTGCGCGATATTGTCCCTCAATCAAGGTTTTCATTGTGCCATCTGGCAATTTGACCATTTGAAGAATGCGTCCAACAGTTCCTTTAATATTGATATCATCTTCTGTGGGTGTTTCAATGTCAGTTTTGGTTTGGTTGGCCAAAAAAACCAATTTATTGGTTTTCATGGAAACCAACAACGCTTGCGTTGATTTTTTTCGGCCCACAAATAAAGGCACAACGACATAAGGGAATACAACAATATCTCTTAATGGTAATAATGGTAATATTAATGTATCGTCAGAACGTTTTTTTTTGGATAAAAACATATACGTTAAGCCAGCTTTTTCTTTGTTTCATAAACCAGAATGGGCGATTCGCCATTCAAGACAACTTCTTCATTAATGACGCATTCCTCAATCGTGCTGTTGGATGGAACATCATACATCAGGTCGAGCAAGGCTTTTTCCATGATTGCTCGCAGTCCACGCGCACCGGCTTTACGTTTCAATGCTTCTTTTGCAATTGCTTTCAGGGCATCATCTGTAAAACGCAGATGAACACCTTCCATTGCAAAGAGTTGTTTGTATTGTTTGACAAGTGCATTTTTGGGCTCAGTCAGTATTCTGACAAGAGAATCCTCTCTCAGATTATCAAGAGGGGCGATCACAGGGAGTCGCCCAATAAATTCGGGAATGAGGCCAAATTTGAGCAAATCTTCGGGTTGAAGCGTCCGAAGTAATTCGCCAATTTCTTTGTCGTCCTTTTTAATGATTTTGGCTTCAAAGCCCATTACTTTGTTGCCGATACGTCGCCGAATAATGGTGTCTAACCCTTCGAAGCTTCCGCCACAAATAAACAATATATTGGACGTATCTACCTGGACAAATTCTTGTTGCGGGTGTTTACGTCCCCCTTTTGGTGGGACACTCGCAATCGTTCCTTCAATGATTTTCAGCAAAGCCTGCTGTACACCTTCACCAGAAACATCTCTTGTAATGGATGGGTTTTCAGTTTTTCGAGAAACCTTATCGATTTCATCAATATATATAATGCCACGTTCAGCCTTTTCAACATTATAATCAGCATTTTGTACGAGCGCCTGAATAATTCGTTCCACATCTTCGCCAACATAACCGGCTTCAGTCAGAGTGGTTGCATCTGCAATGGTAAATGGTACATCCAAAAATTTGGCCAATGTTCTTGCGAGAAGCGTTTTTCCTGTACCGGTTGGACCTATTAACAATACATTGCTTTTTTGTATTTCAACAGACCGATCATAGGAATGTGAAGGCGCATCAAGACGTTTATAATGATTGTATACTGCCACAGAAAGCACTTTTTTGGCATATTCCTGTTCAATGACATAATCATTTAGTACTTTCATAATATCAGGTGGTGTAAATGTTAAATCATCAATACCTTTAACAATGTCTTCATCAAGGATTTCCAGGCACAGTTGTATACAACCATCACAAATATAAACATCTGGACCTGCAACCAGTTTTTTTACTTCATCCTGTGTTTTTGCACAAAATGAACAGACAGGTTCAGCATTGGCAACCCTTTTCTGTGTTAGCTTTGCCATGAGGACTCCTATTTGTCTTCATCAAAAGAATCTAAATCCTTTCTATCTGTAATAACATGATCAACCAAACCATACTGTTTGGCTTCCTCACCATTCATAAAATAATCTCGATCAGTATCTGTTTGGATCATATCTAGCTTTTGTCCGGTGTGAAAGGATAGGATGTGGTTTAATTTTTCCTTTAATCGGAGAATTTCTTTGGCTTGAATTTCAATATCTGATGCCTGTCCTTGAAACCCCCCCATGGGTTGATGAATCAGAATTCTTGAATTAGGAAGCGTATAACGCTTTCCTGATGTTCCGGCCGCGAGCAAAACAGCACCCATACTCGCCGCCTGACCCACACAAAGTGTCGCAATTTCTGGTTTAATATATTGCATGGTATCATATACTGCCATGCCTGCGGTAACAACACCTCCAGGTGAGTTAATATAAATATTAATATCTTTTTCCGGATCTTCTGATTCAAGATAGAGCAGTTGGGCAATTAATAAGTTTGAAATTTCATCATTAATTGCAGACCCCAAAAAAATAATCCGATCTTTTAGTAATCGTGAGTAAATATCATATGCACGTTCGCCTTTGCTGCTATGCTCTATGACCATTGGAATCAATGCCATGTTAAAAAATCCTTTCTTTAAAAATTATTCTTTATTATCATTACTATTAGTAATGGCATCTGCTTCAAGAGTTACATTTTCGACAGTGTTGGCATCCAGAACCATTTTAAATGCTTTTCGTTCAAGAATAGTATATTTTAATGTTTCCAACAAACTTCGATTGTCCTCTTGTTGATAAAAATTCTCAATTTCTTCAAAAGATTTATTTGTGATTTTTTCAATTCGTTGAAACTCAGCATTAAGCTCCTCATCAGTGGCCACCAATTTTTCCTGATCGATTAAATAGTTCAGTAACAGATGACGTCGCGCTTGTTGTTCTGCAAGGGTTCGATATTGAGATTCAATTTGTTCTTCAGTATAGCCCATTTTTTCCATATCTATGTTTTGAGCAGCAAGGGATTGTTTAATTTCATTTTTGATTGCCATCAATTCATGTTGAATCCAGGTATCAGGAACATCGAAGGAGACTCGTTCAAGTAGCTGAGTGTAAATCATTTCCTGAAGTTCTTTTTCGGATTGTTCTGCATACAGTTGATCCAGATTGCCACGAATGGCATTTTTAAGCTCGTCAAGACTTGTATATTCACCCATTTTTTTGGCAAATTCATCATTAATCTCGGGGAACACCAATTTTCGAATATCTTTCAAAAGAACTCTCATTTCAATCTTGATACCAGCTAATGTCTCATTGGAGTATTGTTCAGGAAATGAGAAATCAAATTGACGTTCCTGAGCTTTGTTCATGCCCAAGAGTTTTTCATCGAAATTGGGAAAAAGTTCGTTCTTGCCAATATTTACACGAACAGCTGATGTCTTGGGGATCAATTCAAATGGTTTACCATCTTTTAGACCTTCATACTCAATAACTGCGATATCATCTACTTGCAGAGGACGTTCTTCAATAACAGGTTCAGTGGTTGCCATTGTTTCGCTATGCTTTTTAAGCTGAACATCAATCATCTGATCACTGATAACAAATTTATTTTTAGTGAGTTTCAAGCCTTTAAAATCAATATTTTCAATTTTTTGTTTCACATCCACTGTCATTGAAAACTTGTAAGGTTCGTCTTTTTTCAATTCAGGAAAATCGGCTTTTGGTTCGCCAATCACTTCAAGTTTATGATCCAGCATTGCTTTTTCAAAGGATTCACTGATTAATTGGGTGCGTATGTTTTCTTTCACATCCTTACCAAACATACGTTCTAAGACCGACCTGGGAATTTTCCCCGGACGAAACCCCTTTACGCGGGCATTTTTTTTCAATTCTCGAAACGCACTGTCCAGTTCTCGGTTGACCACTTTTTTGGGAATTTCAATGGTAATTAACTTTTTAGCGCCAGATACATCCTCGATATGAACCTGTGCCTGTTCTTCATTCTGTTCTTCCATCTAAATGTTCCTTCTTCTGTTTTTCGTAACATCGTGATTCTTTTTTTTGAATCATTGATGACCGACTAAAATTTTTGTAAATTAATACTTGAATAAAGTGCGAGAGGGGAGAATCGAACTCCCATTCCGAAACCGGAGCTGGATCCTAAGTCCAGTGCGTCTACCAATTCCGCCACTCTCGCTTTTTTGAAAAAAATGATGGACAAATTTTATTGAAAATGTCATGACATCAACAAAATTTGATTGAATCCACTAAAATAATAATAAAACATGAAAGTGTCAAGAAAATTGAGAATTTCATTGTCAAACAAATGGATATTTTTTTGCCAAACATTGATATTCATTACATTAATTATAATCAATATTTCAATCGCACATGCGGATGACCGACCCATCATTGTCATTGATCCAGGTCATGGCGGAACCGATTCAGGGGCGACAGGTTATTATAAATCTGTTGAAAAAAATATAACATTGACCCTGGCTAAACGTATAGCATTACAAATGAACGACCACTATGAGATTATACTGACACGCAAAACCGATACATATGTGCCCTTGATCGAACGTACCGCCATTGCGAATAATGCGCAGGCTATTGCATTGATTAGTCTTCATGTTGGCGCCAGCTTTCGCTTATATCCTCATGGCATTCGAACCTATTATTGGCAATCCGAACAAGGAGAAAATTTTTTTAATCAGATGAATGACGAAAACCAAACGCATTTTGGAAACCAGCCTTTGCTTTGGGATAATATCCAGAGGTACCATTTGAACTCCAGTAAATTGTTGGCCAAATGTATTCATACCAGTATTTTATCTCAGATAAATATGCTTGATCGTCAAATTGCTGGCGCACCATTATTTGTCTTGACCGGAGCGGACATGGCAGCCATTTTAATTGAAATAGAATTTATTTCACGACCAAAATCAGAAAACAATTTACTGCGAATTCCTTATATGGACAAAATTGCGAGAGGAATTTCATTGGGGATGGATCAATTTTTAAAAAAAATTGAATTTGATTCAAAAAGAAGCTTGCATTTTTAAAAATAGTCTGTTATATTCAAAAAATTCTATACAAAAATTATTTCGGGGCGTAGCGCAGCCTGGTAGCGCGTCTGCTTTGGGAGCAGAAAGTCGGGGGTTCAAATCCCTCCGCCCCGATTTCAAATTAAACTTCAGCATTAAATTCATTTCTTATAATAATTTCCTCATTATTCAATATTTTTTAATTCGTTTCTAAGCCATGATTACACTGAATAAATGATTTAGAATTTGTTTAGGCGGTTTTTTACTTTTGGCAAAAAATACGCCACGGATTTGGGTTTCATCTTACTCATCTTCTTTCTTCAGTGTAATCATGGTTCAAAAAATTGAATGAGCATTTTGATCCATATAGGCTTAACCCAAGTTCGCCAAAATTGAAAAATTTGTGCCAAAAATTGGCCAAAATTGGCCAATTTTTAAAAACAATCCCTTGATTTTGTTGTGTTTGAAGAATTGAATCTTAAATGTAGTGACACATAA
>Ga0272440_1002262_pt1 | contig 15136 bp, 16 predicted proteins | sample SSMMMBAug17_FD_192440 | JGI IMG/M metagenome (GOLD analysis project Ga0272440, IMG submission 192440) | Marine sediment archaeal communities from Little Sippewissett salt marsh, Falmouth, MA, United States - SSM-MMB-Aug17 | ecosystem: Environmental > Aquatic > Marine > Wetlands > Sediment ... | reverse complement strand
CTATTTACTCAAAAGAATTAAATTCATCTGAAATTTTAGAAATAGTAAATGGAAAATTAGTTGAAGATAGTTTGACACTTGCTTACCCTATGGCTGAAGGCGGAGGACAAATTTCTTATGATGTTTCAGGAAATGGAAATCATGGAACTATACAAGGAACTTTAACTAATGTATGGGATAATACCCAGGATGATTTTTATTACAATAATGATAGTGGTTGTTCAAAAGCAATGAAATTCAATGGCACTAATAACTATATTTCTGTAACGGATAATGCCTTCAATGTTAGTGATGTTTCTGCAACGCCATTTGAAATAAGATTTAGCGTTAATCTAACCGAAGATGTTTTAGCTGGATCATTAACAAGCTTAGTGACAATTGGAACTACTGACTATAATACGTTGCACATAGGTGTAGAATCTACAAATAAACTAAGAGTAATATATTCTATTGATGGTTCGGCGTGGACAATACAATTATCCAGTACTGCATTATCAAGTGGTTGGAATGACATAGTAATTACAAGAGACATATCAGGTAATTATCTAGTAACATCAAATGGAGTTACTTATTTAGATTTTACAGATGCTAATGATCTTTTATTAAATAATTATGAGATGCATATAGGCGCTCATTATTCGCTCAGTGCTGCTTATTATTTTCATGATGAATTAGTTAATTTTGATTTCAAAGTAAATGATGTTTCTGTCGCCAAATATTCTGGGGTTGAAACTGATTCATGGACTGACTTGTCAGGTAATAGTAATGATGGAACTGTGAACGGAACTGCTACAAGTCTTATTTATCTTCCTGCATTATTAGATGGTTCTGAAAGTGCTGTTAGTGGTACAATCTTAAATCCTAAAAATGCTGATGGTTTAATTGAGAATGGTTCTGAAACTTCTTTATCAACAACAAGAGTAAATGATAGCTATAATTTTAAGGCAATAGAGCTTACTGATAGCACAAAATTCTTCAAACCAAACTCAGGTACTACAACACAGCTTAATGCTTTAACTGGAATGACAGGTGGAGAAGAGTATTACGATACGGATAGGAACGCTAAATTTATTTATGACAACAGTTTATCAAGCTGGGTGGAGGTATAGATGGCAAGTTTTTTTAAAGGAAATCAATTATATCGCCAAGATTCAAATGATAATTATCTAAAGGTTAATGATATAATACCTGTAAACCACTGGAAGCTACAAGAGGCTTCCGGTACTGATGTGAACGATGGTGGTAGTAACCCTGAAACTCTTACGAATAGTAATGCTACAGTAAATCAAACTGGTAAAATTAGTAAAGCTTATGATTTTGTAAGCAGCTCTTCAAGTAGGTTAAGTGGCATTTTAAATAATCCAGTTTTATCTCAAATTACATTAGCTTGTTGGGTAAATTTAGATGGTTCTGCTAATAATGAATATATTGTTTATATCAATAAAGGTACGAACTCTCTAATCAATTTAAGAAAGTTAACTGACAATAAACTAAGATTTTATGTAAGAGATGTAAATGGAGACTCAAATTATTTTGATACAGCCTCAGCCATATCATTAAGTACTTGGGTTCATTTAATTGCGACTTATAACTCTTTTACAGACGAATTAAAATTGTATATTAATAATGAATTGAATAATAGCGATGATAGTGTTTCGTTAAGTACATTAGAATCCTATTTAGTTGTAAATATAGGTAGTTCTTCTACTCCAGATACTTTTTTAAATGGCTTGGTAGAAGACATAAGAATTTATGATTATATTTTATCAGAGCAAGAAATAGCTACTATTTATAACGCTGGTAATGGTACGTTAAGTAATAGCTTGTTAAAGGTTTATCCTACAGTACAAGAGCCTGTTAATCATTGGAAATTACAAGAAGAAAGTGGAACGGATGTTAATGATGGTGGTAGTGATCCGATAACTTTGGTGAACACTAATGCAACGGTTAACCAAACAGGGATAATTGACAAGTCGTATGCTTTTGACGCCTCAACAGCTTATGTATACGGCACATTATCAGATTCTGTAAAAACAGCTTCGGGCAGCATATCTTTATGGGCTAATTTTGGGACGGTCGCAAATGTGCAAGAAGATGCTCTATCAATAGCAGACGACAACGCTGACACGAGGTTTGCCATAAGACGAAAATCAACGCAAGAGGTTTTAGAAGCGTATATGCGGATAGGGGCATCTAATAAATGGTTCATCGAAGCCGCTACCCAATTAACCAATGGTGGTTGGAAGCATATCGTTATCACGCATGACGGTACAGCACCTAAACTATATATTGATGGGGTTGATGTGACGGTCGTCACAGGTAGTGTAGATTTGACGGCGTGGATTGCCGATGGCACTTTTGATAATATTAGCTTTGGATCAATCTATTTTTCAGCAACAAGATTTATTGATTTTGAGGGCAACCTAGAAGATATAAGACTTTATAATTATGCTTTATCAGATCAAGAAATTAAAAATCTTTATAATAATGATAAAGGGTTGTTGTTGTAAAATGCTGATGTAACAACATGTTACAAACAGATCAAGGGGAGTTTCGGCTCCCTTTTTCGTTTAAGTAAAAGTTTTTCTTTTAAAAACAACATATAGTTATTATCTTATATACTAAATTAACTATATAGGAATTTTCATTATGGGAAAAAACAACGTAGCTGTACTGACAGAAGCTAATACTTTCACAGGAGCACAGACATTTTCAGGTGCAATGTCCGGAGCAGTAACAACAGTAGCAGCAGCAACATATGACCTTTTAGCAACAGATTATATTGTTCACGTAGCTTACACAACTACAGCAGCAGTAACAAGCTTTACACTTCCAACAGCTCAAGTAGTAGCTGGAAGAATGATTGTTATTAAAGATGCAGATGGTAATGCAGGAACTAACAATATCACTATTGATACAGAAGGTTCAGAAACTATTGACGGTGCAGCAACTCTGGTAATGTCAACAAACAGCCAGGCAGTAAGATTATATTGTGATGGAACTAACTGGTTTACTATGTAATTATTATAGCCCTTTCGAGGGCTTTTAATTTAGAGGATTGATGGATATTATAGAAATAGTTTCACAAGGCGGTTTAATTGGAGTTGGTGCAGTAGCTGTATTATTAGCTTATAAGTATTTTATGTCTATAATAGAAAGTAAGAAAGTAAGCAATCCATTAAATCATTGCTTTTTTGACAAAATAAAGTATGAAAGACACATACACCTTAAAAACATTAAACTAAAATATAAGAAAAAAGAATGTCCGGTAAGAACTAAATTATTTGTAGATATGCTAGATATTAAGTTTTTAAACTGGAAAAAATACACTAAAGAATTCATAGTAGCTTGTCTGGCTAAGAAACCTAGTAGTGATGAATTGAGATCAATGTCAAGTGCAAGCATTCAAAATATTATTGAAGATTATCAGGAAAATTGGAAAAGAATCGGAGTTCCTCAGATAGTAATATCAAAGTTTAATAGCTGGCATAGTAAAAGAGTTTTATTATTGATAGAAGCAATAAGCTCTATTTGTACAAGTGACAGCTATAGCTCACTTAAAGAGAAATTAAATGCGATACTTGAAATACACAAAGTTTTAATAGTAATAACCATACTGGACGTAGAGCACACGCTAGGAAGCTTAAACGGTGCTTTATCTGGCGAAAATTACGGGAGCAAAATAATTGAGTAGATTTAAACTTAAAAATAAAGTAGAGATTGCAAAGGTAGGAACCTGGAACGACTTTGAGATGACCGAAGCAATACTAAAGGAGGCGGCCGAAAATTCAGATAGCCGTATTCCCATTAGGCGAGGTCATACTACAATTAAACCTGGCGAACCTACAGACGGATATTTATCTAACCTTAGATTTGACGGAAACGCCCTTTTAGCGGATCAGGTATTATTTGATGAGTTAGCTCAGGACTGGAAAGAAGAAAGATTTATTAACAGATCAATAGACTTAAGCAAAAGAGGGGATAAATATTTTGTTAGTGCTATGGCTTTACTAGGTGCGGAAGCTCCAGGGGTTAAAGGGTTAAGAACATTCTCAGAGGATAACAAGGAAATAATTAGATTTACAGATAAATTAAAAAAAGAGGTCAATATGGACGGTTTTAAAGAGGGCTACGAAGCAGGCTTAAAAGCTGCTAAAGATGAGCTTACTTTGGAATTTAGCGAAAAGCAAGAAAAAGTATTGAATGAAAAAGTTGAAGAACTAACAAAACAATTCAACGATACTATTTCTGAAAAAGATGCTAAAATCAAAGAACTTGAAGATAAGTTCACAGAACAAGCAGAAAAACAGTTTAACGACAAAGTAGAAGAAGTACTAAACACAATTTCAGAAGACAAAAAAGAAGAAGTAAAAACTGAACTTTTAGAGTTTAAAGAATTACCTTTTGAAAAGTTTGCTAAAATTGCTAACAAGTACAAAGAAGAGCAAGTTCAAATTCCAGAAACCAGAGAGTTTTCAGAGGAAAAAGGCGAAGAAGTAAGTATGTATAATTCAAAAGCTTATTAGGAGGATTAAATGGCTTTTCAACCACAAGAAACAATAGAAAGTAATACATATGACCAATCAATTATCGGTAAGGTAAAAGCTACAAGGTCATATAATACTTCTATTCAAGCAGGTTTTACTCCTGTTAAATACAATGCTGTAGCGATTGACCCGGCAGATAATAAATTTGTATTATTTGATGCTGGAGATGAAAATCATATGTTTGAAGGAATATTGATGAGCTACAATTCAACTACAGGTCAAACAGTACTAGCAACTGAGTGTGAGTCTGTAGACATCAATCAATTATCCATTGCTAACTTAGCAGCAAACAGACAGAGTGCGGCTGATGCAATGCGACAACGTAACTGTACTGTAATTTAAAGGAGGAATAAATGCCTAGTATAACATCAATATTTGACGCCAAATTAGCCAAAAATATTGCACTAAAAACAACCTCTGCACCTGATCCAATTAAAATGTTGGTATATGGAAACAGAGCAGAGCCAGTTAATTCTTTTGTATTACCTGCAAGATACTGGACAAAAACATTAAAAGCAACACCAATGGTTTATGGCTCGTTAAACGCAGAGCCAATGCAAAAAACAGCACTAAGTAACATCAATTATGATATTGGTTCATTCTGGGCTAAAACACAATTCGATGCAGAAGAAATGGCAGAATGGATGCAGATGTCAGGTCAAGATGCTGTGGTTGAGCTAGAAAGACTAATAACAAATGATGGTATGGTAGCAAAAGATTTTTACGTTGCTAATATGCTTGCTACATCTATGACAGGAACATTAGCCGTTAAAACAAGAGTAAATGCTAATGGTGGATTTGATACTTTTAATATTAACTATGGTACTGTTTCAACTACTGCGAGAACAGGTGCATCATGGGCTACAGCTGCAAAATCTGTAATGTATCAAGATTTAAAAAAGAACCACAAGGCAATTGAAACTCAAATTGGAAAAAGAGTATCTAAGCAGTCTATTTACCATTTTGCAAGTGAGGAAGCTTTTGTTGATTTAATGGAAATAATTGAAAACACACAAAATATTGACAATATTAAAGTTGATGTTGGCGATGTAGATGGTTATGACTATATCTCATTAAATGGATATAAAGTGTTTGATATTAAAGGTGATTATGTAGATGCTGAGACACAAGGTTCTGCTCAGGCAGTTGCTGCAAATTATATCCAAGCAGTTTACGTTGATCCAAGTGCTGGTCATGGGTTGTATTATCTTAAAATTAAAAATAAAAGAGTTAATTTCCAGCCATTGCCAATTGGTATTATTCCAGTTGAGTACCAAGATGGGACAGGATTTGAAGTAAATTTTGCATCAAGACCAATTCCAATTTTTAATTATAACGCATCAACAAAAATGCTGGTAATTTCATAATGGCTATTACAGCAACTAATTTAAAAAACAGACTCGGGGCAGGCAGATATTATCAGCTTGCCTTTGAGCAATTACCTAACTGGGCTACTATTACAACTTATAGCACAGATGACAGGGTAAATGCTTTGAATGATACTTATAGCGGTTCTATTAGTGTTTACACGGCTTATAAGTCACTTACAGACTCAAATCAAGGCAATGACCCAGATTCTGATAGTGTAAACTGGGTAGAATATTCAGAAGCGGCAGAGCAAGCAATAACAAGGGCTGATTTATTTGTAAAGGCTTTTGTTCAAGGAAATAATCACACTTACGACTTAACAGACGAGTTGCAGGCAGAAGCTGTTTTATTGATGGCAATAGCTTATTTAATAGACTACTCAAACCAAATGAGCAATGCGGATGCAGATGAATCAGCAAGTATTGATGAAAAACAGTCTGCTATGGATATTTTAAATAATGCTTTTAGTTTGAAAAAAGAAGATCAGCCAAAACAACCAGCTTTCTGTTATGTATCTAACTCAAACGCAACCGTAAGAAGATTACAAGATGTAGATACAGAAAGATATTACAACAAGAACTACGACACTAACGACCTGGAATCAGATGATAACTCTTAAAAACATACAAGACATTAACAAAGATATAGCTTCAAAACTAGGTATAAATACCATTTTAGAGCTTAATAATGTCAAAAACGACGGTTTATATTGTTTAATTGAGTATTTAAGACCTGATTTAGACTTGACTAGGGATGATTGTTTTTATGCAATATGTAATTTAAACATAGTTGGTAAAGGTAGATCAGATCAGATTATAGTTGATTTAATGAATGTAGATTGGAAATTAACAACTATTACAAACAGATTCCAGAATGAACAATTTGATAATATAGAATCTTATATTCAAGTTGATACAAAGTTAAGATATAGAATAATGGCAAATGAAGAAGATCCAGAACGTGATATTGAAAAAAACAATTTAGATTATAAAAAAACATACGAACTAAAAATATTTATAGGAGCTTAACATGATAGGAAGCAACACAGCCAACACAGTACAAGGTGCTTTATTTATTAGAGCTACTTCTAGTGATTATAGTACTTTTGCAGGTGGAATAACAGAGGCTGAATTTGAAACAGCATTTCCAGCAGCTACAGCACAACACGGAAACGCATCTGGTGGAGTTGAGATAACAGAAGCAGCTGCAAATGGTTACCAGGATGCAAGCGGTAACACAATAAACAACTATTCAGACACTCCAATACCTTTGGTTTTATCTGGAATAAGTGAAACTGAATATGACTCTATTATTACTAACTTTCAAAACGTACAGGTTGACGTAGCAATTAAAAGATCAGTATGTGGGGCTAATTCTTTGGGTGATGGTTATGTATTTAGAGATTTTAATTTTCACATTGGCAGAGGTATTACAATAAACGGAAATGTAGTTTATCCTGTAACACTTCAAAAGATTTATCCTGCAAAGATTTCTAATCAAGTAGTTCAAAAGTTTGATATTGCAGCAACATAAACTTTAAATTATGCTGATTAAAGCCGGAGATTACCCGGCTTTTTTTATATTGTAAAATTAGCTTATCTTACTTATATTAGTATAGTAAAAATTATATATAGGGCTTTATGTATATCACACTTGAAAAACAATATAAATTCTTTAAATCTCTGCAGGAATGCGAACTTGACAACTTAAAAGATATTAAAAGGACTATTAAATATATTGAGTTTGATATTGATATAAAAGAATCGAAAGAAAATATTGATAAGTACTTTAAAAAATACATAAATAGCCAGATAGAATTTTACAACCAGCAGATAAAAGCAATAACAGAAATAAACACAAAACTAAATGATTATTGCAATAAAAAAGAAGTTAATCAACAAGATCCTATATTTAAAACAGACATGTATTTAGAATCTAATAAGCTAGATTTAAAATACAATGATACTGATATAGGTTTCATAGTAAACACTCTAAGATCAATAATAGCAGATTTATATAAAAGTGGCTTTACTGGATTAGAAAAGATTATGGATGCTAAAGATTGTAATTTATGTATAGCAGAAAAGATTAAAAATGATACAGATCACAGTCAAAAGATGTTTGATAAACAGAATTTACAAAAAGCTTTAAAATGAACTTAAAACAGCATATAGCAAAGCAAGAAAATAAACTAAATAAGTATTCTTTAAAGCTTAAGGCTTTAGCCTTAGAAATAAATGGAATGTTTAAAAACAATATTGGCAAGGATAGAATTGAGCCTAAAACAGAAAAATCAAAAGGCAAGACTTTATATGATACAGGAATAGGTATTAAAAGCATTACATCAATTATAACAGATGGGATTATTAAAACTGGTAACTCTGTTTTATACATGGGTTACCACTTAACAGGTACAAAAAACCTACCTAAAAGAAATTGGCTAATGAAGCCACCAAAGCTAGATGATGTTGTAAGAGCTTGGATTAGAGATTTTATGAGGAAATAATGGCTAAAATAGTTACAGACACATATGACATAGATATTAGTCAAATAGCCAAGAAAATGGGCTTGACTATTAAGCAACAAAAAGAGTTGCAAAAACAACTAGCTAAAGCTCAGCAAGGATTTAAACAAGGTCAAAAATCAGGAGAATCTTTCCTTGGTTCCTTAATTAAATTTAATGTAGTTGCTGGAATATTTAGAGGTATTACAGGTGCTATAGGTGGGGCTGTTAAGGGTTTAGTATCTTATAATAAGGAAATGGCTAAATTATTTGCTATTACAAACGCAAGTAAAAAAGATCAACAAGCATTAAGAGACACAGCTGAACAGTTAGGTAAAACAACAGCTTTTACAGCTACAGAAGTAGCACAATTACAACAGGAATATGCTAAACTTGGCTTTTCGGTTAGCGAAATAAACGCAATGTCAAAAGCTACAGTTGACCTTGCAGTATTTACAGAAGATACAGCCCAAACAGCACAGACAGCAGGTGCAACATTAAAAGCTTTTGGACTGCAAGCAAAAGATAGTCAAAAGCTAATTGATTTAATGGCTGCCAGTTTTAATAAATCAGCTCTTGACCTTACTAAGTTTCAAGAATCAATGAAATTAGCTGCTCCAATTGCTAAGGCTTTTGGAATAACAGTAGAAGAAACAACGGCAATGCTGGGAACTTTGGCAAATGTTGGTATTGCTGGAAGTTTAGCAGGTACAGGCTTAAGAAATATGATGAGCCAGCTTGCAGATGAAAGTAGCAATGTTTCTCAGGTTTTAGGTGGTACTGCTACTAACTTTGAAGAACTAGTTGATTTATTAGTAAAAGCAAAAGAAAGAGGTCAAGAATTTAACGAAGATGCTTTAAAAAATCTTGATCAAAGAGTTAAGGGCGTAGTTATAAATCTTGTTAATAATGTAGATGCCTTAAAAAATCTCAATACAGAGTTCGGAAATGTAAGCGGTACAGCCAAGAAAATGGCTGATGATGCTATTGATAATTTAGCAGGTAGCTTTACACTCTTAAATAGTGCTTTATCAGGACTTGTAAATGACAAAGGGTCAGGGGTTTATCAGCTTCTTAATAAAGTTATAAAAGGTGCTATTCCGGTTGTAGAGTGGTTAGGTAAAAACATTGTAACAGTTGGGAATATAGCAATTACAGCGGTTTTAATTCCAGCAGTAAAAGGTTTAATTACATGGGTTAAAGGACTTAGTTTTAATATTTCGCTTGCTACTGGTGGATTAAATTTATTAGTAGGTGCTATTTCTTTTTTTATAGCTAATAAGTTTATGAAAACAATGACCGAAGATCAAAAAGGCTATAATGCACAATTAAAAGAATTTGACAAAGATAGTAAAAAGTTTGTTGAAAATTTAAAAGATATGAAAAACGAGCTTTTAAAACTAAATATACAAAAAGCAAATGAAGAGCTTCTGGATCTAAAGAAAAGATTAAGAATGAGTCCAGAAGATACAGCTTTAAGAGAAGAGATTGCTAAAGTTCAAAAGTTTTTAAACGAATTAAACATAGAAGCATTAAAAAGGATAAAACAGGAATTTGCAGGACTTGGAGAATTATTTAAAAGCAACAAGTTAGAGCTACCTACAATAAAAATAAAAGGCATAGAAATAGATGATAGTGTTGATCTAAAAGAGATGTTTCCTGATACAATAATGGATAATTATATTTCTAAATTAGAAAAAGCACAGTCTTTAATCGGTAAAGAAATAGAACAAAGAAAAAGACTAAGAGATACAGTTCTTTCTTATAATCTTACAGAAGAAGAACAATTTAGAGAAACGCAACAAAATAAATTAAATATGCTTAAAAAGGCTTTAGATCAGGGCGTAATAGAGCAAGATGAATATTTAGATCAAGTAAAAAGAATACATGAAGAAACTAATCAGGAAATAACAAACAAAACAATTGAATCAGCTCAGGAAGCTTTGTCGGTTTTAGCGGATCTTCAATCAAGTATTAGCGGAATATTCTCTCAACTTTCTACAAACAGAATGATAGAAATTGACAACGAGTATAAGAAACAAAAAGATAATATAAATAAAAACTATAAAAATGAAGAAGTAAGAGCTGAAAAACTCGCAGAATTAGAAGAGAAATACGAAAAACAAAAGAGAGATCAGAAAAAAAAGAACGCTGAAAACGAAAAGCTATCCGCATTATTCCAGGTAGCAATTACTACAGCTCAGAATATTGTAAAAGCATTTGGAAACCCTTTTTTAATGGCAGCAGCTGCGGCATTAGGAGCAACACAAGCCGGAGTTATCGCAGCCCAGCCAGTTCCCGAATTTGCTCAGGGTGTAGTAGGCTTTAATGGAAGCGGTGCAGATACAAGTGATTCTAATCTTGTTAAAATATCACGCAATGAATCTGTAATAACAGCAGCAGGAACAAGAGCAGGAAGTAACGCACAAGTATTAACAGATATAAACAGAGGCGGAGTGTTTACAGATCAAACAGGCGTTATAAATCAAATGCGAAATGACATAAAAGGTTTAAGTGCTATTATGGCTAATTTAGATTTAAACGTAAATGTAATAAATGAAGTAAATGAAGATGGTTTGACAACTATAGTTGAAAAAGGAATGAATAAATTTACTGATAATAATAACAGAATTAGCACGGAATCGGCAGTATGAGTTTTACAACACCTGATAGCTTTGTTGAAAGTAAATACTATATACAATTTGACCCAGAAGAAGATTATATAGATGTTTCCGGTACGGTTGGGAGTTACGCAGTAACATCAGCCGGTAAAGTTCCTATGATTTCACGCAATAGAGATTATACTTTAACAATGCCAACTATGAGCGTTTCTGTTTACTCAACTACAGAAATTGAAAGGGGCATGTTTTTTAAAGCTTCAAGAGTTGCTTCAAGTGTAGAAACAGTGCTTTTTAGGGGTATAATAGACGAAGTTATTTATGATGAAGATAAAGATGAATATAAGCTAAAAATATTACATGAATTTAAACTATTACAGTATTACAGGGTAAGGAAAAGCAAATTAGAAGAAGAATTAACTTCGACAGGCATAATATATATTTGTAAACACTTTGTAGAGTCCGCCTTGGGTGTGACATTTGATATAACAGAAGTAGAAAATTACAGTACAGGAATAGTAACTTTAAAAGATGTAAATATTGAATATAAAGTTTTATGGTGTTATGGGTTAAATTATGCAAGCTCAGATCCCGATGAAGATTCAACTGCTACTTATTGGGATTTTGTAAGTGAAACAATGGGAATATTAGGTTTAGTAATGGATTTTACCGGAACCGAATACCACTTAAAACACAATACAGAATCAGATAATTATGATGAATCGGCTTTGACTTTTGTTGATGATTATAAAAAAAGTTATGTTAAGGCAAAAAGCGATTATGTTGTGTTAGGAATAGACTGTAATTATAATACTGATTTAACAACATACGATACAGCAGAGGAAACGGAACTAACACAATCAGAATTAACAATTGATACTGAAAAGCCAAGGATAGCATTTAGTGTGACTGATAATTTTTATGCAAAAAAAATAGTAAGTACTGTTAATAGGGTTGGTGGTTTTAAAGTAGCTGGATTAAGCTATTATCAAGATTACTACAAAGAACAATTTAAAACTGATTTTGATAATACAACACACAATGTACTTACTAAGTTTTATGATCCTGTATTTGACAGAATAGAAGTTGAACAACACATACCATATACTTTTACAGTTGATGGAGATTGGTATTATTTTGATGGTGGAGTAAAACAATTTTTCGGGCCTGGAAGTAAACTAAAATCATCGGATGCTGTATATTTAGATTTTAGCAAAAAGTTAAGTATTGCAAACTTGGATAATGCTTACATATCACTTACAGCAACAGGAGCAAGGCAGTCAATAACAATATCATTTATAAATGATAGCAAAACTTTTAAAATAGCTTATAATTCATTGCCAGATGGAAATTATGGTGCAAGAATAACTAAAGATGTATGTTCTATTACAGGGGCAAAACTTGGCTTAAATAGTGAGTTAAACAAGCTCAATGTAGGTTTTACAATAGAGGACTAGATGAGTAACTTTTTAGGAACTGGAAATATAAAAATAGAATTTACTTATAATTTAACTGATTATGAGATTGACTTATTAGGTCAAAGAATACAGTTCTTTCCAACTCTTAACATACAAGAACAAAGGGTACATAAATCAGTTTTAAATGGTGCGACAACAAAAGAACATTTAGGATTTTATCATAAAATTAAGGTTTATTTCCACTCTTTAGAAGCAGATGAATATGATGAAAAATTAAGATTTTTAGAGTTTATTGATACTATTACTGTTTACTCTTTCCAGGATAATACTGATTTTAGTATTGAAATGTTGATAACTAAAGCTTACCCTTACGAGTATCTTAATTTTGGAACCGCTACAACTAGCTTTTATTTAGAAGCAGAGTCTACTAGTTACCTAGAAATAACACCATATAATGAATTTAGACCAATGGAAATGCTAAGACTAGAAAAAATACTATTACCAGTTACTCCACCTACAGGTGAGATGTTAAGACTTGAACAAATATCATAGGATAATATAATGGCTTATAATACTTTTTTAACGCAATCAGGAACATCAATAACATTAACACAGTCACTTTCAGATACCGGTGCAGATGGTAGATCATGGAGAATACTTTCGGGAAGCGATACTTATGATTTTTATATTACAGATGATTATAAAATAGCAAAAGTTACCAATGCCGGAACTCCTACTCTAAGTAGTGCGTTGTCTGTATCTGCAACATCAAACATAACGCTATGTATCGACAGAAATAAAACATTTGTATACATAGTTTATTATGATGGAAGTGATACTTATCTTGAAATAATGACAATTTCAACAATGGCTTTTTCTGGTGCTACAGATACAACAGCCGGAGTACAACCCCTTAAAGCTCTTATAAATCCAGCAGGTACTAAAATAATCTGGATAGGAAGTAATAATACGCTTTATAGAATGGATTTTGATGGTAGTAATTTAGAGTCGTATTATGATATTAGTTATGTTAAAAACACCTTTACTATAACTCAAGATGGAGAAGTATATATAGGCTGTCAACAACAATTTAGAAAGATAAATGAAACATGGGATGGAGTGACATACTATAGCTATGGCTTTGATACTAATAGGAATACTGCTTCTTTTTGTACTGATACTCATGTATATTTTTTAAACTATCGTACAGCAAACGGAGCTACATATATAATTAAGATGGCTTTATCTGATAATAGTTTTACTAATGTAAATATAAACTCAACTTACTCTATAACTTCAACTGATATAAAAAAATTCTATTTAGTAAATAATAATGGAACTTATGAGGGTAGATTACTAGAGAATAATGGTAGTGATAGAAAGATATTATATAAAGTGAACCTAACAGATTTAACATTAACATCTTTAAAAGTACTAGATCTAGGTGCTGGAAGCTATGATTTTGCTGATACCGGCACAGTTGCGACTATAGGTGGTTCTGGTAGTAATGGCGATGAAGGAGGTGGGCAATGGAGTACTATAAACGGTTAAGGTAATTATGGGCATTTTTGGAACATCTACAATAAGAATGATTTTTACAGTTGACAGTGTAACTTACGACAAAACACTTACGGCTCAGAATTATTTTTATGAACATAAATACAACACTAAGCTCTTAAAAGTACGCAGAAACATTAGATCAGGAGCTAAAAAGCAAGTATTTAAAGGAAATGAAAAAGAATTTGCTTTTACTATTTTTGAAATAACAGCAGAAGAGTGGGAAGGTTTTTATCAATACTTAAAAGATGCAACACAAATAGAAATATATCCTCATTCAGACCTTGAATATTCTTATAACTGTTACTGTGATAAAATAGAGTTTGAATTGTGGGAAACAAAAGATACAGGCGTTATAAACATAGTATTAAAAACTAATCAATATAAAGATGTTAGAATCACAGAATGGATACTAGAACAAGGTGCTTGGAATGATGATGGCGTTTGGATGGATTTAAAAACATGGCAAGATAGTTAGGGGTAATATATGGCAGAAACAATAAGCAATAGCGAGTCAGGTTCATCAGTTAGAGGAAAGTTAAATACTAATAGAGTTAATTTAGACACAGGAGATTCTTTAGTAGCAGACCATATTGTAACCGGTAAAGATGCAACAACAGCACAAGATTCAGGAATAGCAACAAGCACACTTGTATTAACTACAGGGGCACAGTCAATAGCAGGAGTAAAAACATTTACTGATTTTTCAGTAACTCCAAGTTTATCACCTACAACTGATTATCAAGTAGCAAACAAGAAATATGTAGATGATAATTCAGGTGGCGGTTTTACAGATCCTATGACTACAAGAGGTGATATTATTTATCGTAATTCAAGTAATGTTACTGCAAGACTACCAATTGGTGGGGATGGACAAGTATTAAAAAGTGATGGCACTGATGTATCTTGGGGAACAGTTACTGGTGGTGGAGATGTTTCAAAAGTAGGAACGCCAGTTGATAATCAAGTAGGAGTATGGACTGGTGACGGAACTATAGAAGGAACTACTAATTTTACTTATGATGGTTCAAATTTATTATTTACTGGTGATCTAGGTATAACAGGAACCAGGATTACCAAAGGCTGGTTTACTGATTTAGAAGTAACAAATGCAATAGCTGGTTC
>Ga0272440_1002260_pt1 | contig 15145 bp, 8 predicted proteins | sample SSMMMBAug17_FD_192440 | JGI IMG/M metagenome (GOLD analysis project Ga0272440, IMG submission 192440) | Marine sediment archaeal communities from Little Sippewissett salt marsh, Falmouth, MA, United States - SSM-MMB-Aug17 | ecosystem: Environmental > Aquatic > Marine > Wetlands > Sediment ... | reverse complement strand
GGTGAAACATTTGGCTTACCATGGATTCAAGTAATGAATATTCATAATGCTTTTTTGTTCACACCATCTGCTTTTTAAGAAAAACCAAAACTTTTAGACCTATGCGGTTATATGTTGTCATTGCAAAACAAATAGAAATTGTTCCAGGAAAGGCTGCATGGGCTGGTATTGGTTGGACTCAGGAAGAAGAACATGGACGCGGTTTATTTGTTGAACATCATGGAAACACCAGATTAAAGGTCCAACATGATATTCAAACATCTCTTAAATTCATGAAAAAAAATCGACATATCAACTATGGCGATATTCATGAAGAAATGATTGGCATTGACTGCATTGATCAGCCTGTATGTGCAGTTGTTCTGGCTGTTTTTCAAGCTGAAAACTGGTCGATATAAACGCTGTCTGAATCTTTGGAATCAGCAACCCAGCAGAAAATGCGAAGTAAGCCGATAAGTCAATGGAGTCTTCTGTCTTTTTACAGGAACTCGTTTGAAAGTGTGGCTCAAATTGTCGTGCACCAATCATTGGTGAAGCTGTATATCATACATTGCATACAGACTATCCCGCTTAGAAGAATTCTTTATTTGTCACCATTTGTCCACCATCAATTTTGATTTGAAAAAGGAGATCAGAGATGGCAAACAAAAAGAAAAATAAAAAAGGAAACAAATTAAGCACACATATTCCTCATTGTAAAAAAATCAAGGAAAATTAATGTTATATATTTTGGGAATTAATTCAACGTATCATGAAAGTTCTGCCTGTCTTTTATAAAGATGGTAAAATTGTCGCTTTTGCTGAAGAAGAACGATTTAACAGAGTAAAACACGCAAAACCAGCACGTGTTGATAATCCGGATATCCTCCCTATAAATGCCATCCAATTTTGTTTAAGTCAGGCCAATATTGGCTTTGCTGATATTCTTCATATCGGGCATTCATTTGATCCTGAAACCAGATTTCAAAAATGTGTTGTTGTCGATCAACCTGAGGGGTTACCCGATCATTCATGGGGTACGAAAACAGGTGAGGCACTGTTTTATCAAAAGAATTTAAATATTCCCAATAAGTTGTCAGAACTGGCAGAACAGGATATTTCTGATAAATTTTATTTCCTTCCGCATCATTTATGTCATGCAGCCAGTACTTTTTTTGTATCGCCATTTCAGCATTCAGCGATATTAATTATTGATGGCATTGCCGAATTTGCAAGCACCTGGCTGGGTTCTGGCGAAAATAATACAATCCATGAATTGTGTGAAGTAGATTATCCCAATTCATTAGGGTTTCTCTGGGAAAAAATGTCGGAATTTCTGGGCTTTACTGAATATGATGCCTGCAAAGTGATGGGGCTGGCTTCATATGGTGAAGCCAGCAAAGTGATGGAAAAAATGAACCAGATCATTCGTTTAACCCATGATGGTAAATTTACGATCAATAACGATATCATGAAATTCAGAAAATCAGAATTCAGCGCACTTGAGGATTTGTTTCAAACGCCTAAAAGATCCAATGACACCCATATCTTTGCCATCCACGAAAATATCGCCGCAGCACTTCAGGTTGCGACAGAAAAAGTGATCATCCATCTTGCCGGCAAATTACATAAAGAAACGCACAGTAATAATATTTGCCTTGCTGGCGGCGTTGCATTGAATTGTGTGGCAAATGGAAAAATTCTTCCCAACACCTCCTTTGAAAACATATTTATTCAGCCCGCAGCCAATGATGCCGTTACCGCTATTGGTGCGGCCTGTTATATCTGGAATCAAATGCTGAAAAATCCAAGGTGCAAGCCATTAAAACACAGTTATCTGGGACCAGAATATTCTGATGAAACCATTCTGCAAGCACTTGAAGATCATCAGCTGTTCTACCAGGAAATTCAAAATTTTGAATCACATATTGTCCAAATGATCAGTCAAGGCAATATTGTGGCCTGGTTTGATGGTAGAATGGAAGCCGGGCCAAGAGCGTTGGGTCGCAGACGTATTTTGGGGGATCCGAGGAGCCCCATTATTCGCGATGTACTGAATAATAAAGTTAAATTTCGAGAAATATTCAGGCCTTTTTGCCCAAGTGTTCTCAAAGAATATGCCAAAGATTGGTTTGACATAGACACGTTTAACGATCCGGCACATTATATGCTCATTGCCTGCAATATCAGAAAAGAAAAAACATCGCTAATCCCTGCTGTAACTCATATTGATGGAACCGCACGCATTCAGCTGGTGACAAAAGAATCAAATCCGCGTTACTATCAACTCATTTCTGAATTTAAAAGACAAACAGGGCTTCCTATTCTTTTAAATACTTCTTTTAATATCCAGGAACCAATTGTTTGCTCCCCTGAAGATGCCATCAGAACGTTTAAAAGAAGTCATATCGACTGTCTTGTTCTGGGGAATTTTTGGGTCAAAAAAACATCATAAGATTTTTTTGATTGGCTTGACTATTTCGCATAATTACATTAATATTGATTTTTATTTACAAATTCATTGTCGTATAAATGTTATTTTTTGTTAAAAGTATTAAGGATCAAATTGCCAATGGACCGAATAAGCAAATCTCAAATTCCAATGATTACCGCTGTTACAATGGGACTCGTATTATTCCTCGCATTATTATCCACCAGAATTTTTTTTTCAATCAATCCAGGTGAGGCTGGCGTGCGATGGAAACGTTTTTCCGGTACTCAAATTGACAGGGTATTTGGTGAGGGATTCCACATGATTCCGCCCTGGGATAAAATGTTTATCTATAATGTTAGAATCCAGGAGCTCCCTGTGGAATTGTTTGTTTTAACGAAAACCGGCCTTAAAGTGAATCTTTTTATATCCATCAGATATGCTCCCGACTTCAAGCTGTTGGGCGTTTTGCATCAACAGGTTGGACCGGATTATGCAAAAATTGTTATTATCCCTGAAATTGAATCGGTTATCCGAGAGATTATCGGCACAATGGATGCCGAGCAAATATATACCACCGGTCGAAAAGTTATTGTTGAAGCCATAAACAAAGCCATTGAACAAATTGCACAACGCTATATTAATGTTGATGATGTTCTGATTCGTAAAATTGAATTGCCCCAAACTGTTGCTGAAGCCATTCAATTTAAAATCAAACAAAAACACCTTGTCGAAGCGCATGAATATATTGTTGAAAAAGAAAAAAAAGAAGCCAAAAGAAAAGAAATTGAAGCGACAGGTATCAAAAAACACAATGAATTGGTGAACCAGTCCCTTAACAATGAAAAAATATTGAAGTGGCATGGTATTCAGGCATTACATGCCTTTGCGAATTCTGAGAATGCGAAAGTGTTTGTTGTCGGGTATGGTAAAGAGGGAGTTCCGATTATTTTGAATCCGGAAAAATAGTTGATTCATTATATGCGAAACCTCGGAGATAAATAACTTGAAATATACAGCCATCACGATTTGTCTAATATTCTTATTGATTACATATCAGTTTTACCAGCCGGCATATATCAGCCAGGAACAAAGAGGCAACGCTATTCAAAAAGATAATCAGATTCTAATTGCAGTGGTCGATTCATTAAAAAGCCAAACGCAATTTTTTAAAGGCGTTCGACTATCAGTTGACAAAATTAACAAGAATGGCGGCATTCATGGCAAAAAATTAAAAATCATTGAATATGATGACCAAAATTCCTTGCCCATAGCCACTCGTATTGCAAGTCAGTTATCTTCAAAAAAAAATATTCTGGCAGTCATTGGACATCGTGATCCGGATATTGCCGTTTCAGTATCAGTAACCTATAAAGCAAATAACATTATATTTATCTCACCAGGGGTTGATATCAACAGGTTTGGGGGTTCATATATTTTTAAGTTTTCCCCCACTGATAAAATATTGAGTCAGGCCATCACACAATTTTGCATACGCAATCATTATAACAACATTGTTATTCTTTATGATATTTCACCATCAACAAAGCATTTTGCAGAGGTTTTTAATGAACAGGCACTGACATCAGGCCTTCAAATTGTTGGGGAAAAATTCTACTCCACAATGGATTCTGATTATCGTTTTATATTGTCAGAAATAAAAATGACGCAGAACTTTGATGCCATTTTTTTGTCAGGAAAAATTCCAGGTGTGACCCATATGATCAAGCAACTTCGTGAAATTGGCATTGATCAACCGATTCTTACGACCAATCGGATTGATATCAACGATCATTGGACAAATACCGGAAAGGCCAGTGATAATACAATTGTTGCAACCTGTTTTAATAACCGGCTCAGAAAACAAAACACCCAGTCATTTATCAAAGCATTTCAATCAAAATTTTCTGTTCTACCAGACAACTGGGCGGCGACAAGCTATGATATGCTTTGTTTTCTGGCCCACGCAATCAATAAAAGTGCTTCTACGCAACCCATTGTGGTTAATTCCACCATTCGATTTATGAAACACTGGCAGGGTGCGTTGGGAACGTATGATATTCAACGTAATGGTGTAATTCAGCCCGAACAAATCTTTTTTAAACTCATGAAAAGCGGCAAGTTTGATATCCTTGAATACAATTCCGCTTTTATTGATGGGTATGATCTGGTAAAAGATATCACTGTCAGTATTCCAATCAAAGAGACCATTTCAGAACTGGATCCCACTTATGCAAGCAATGAATCCTCCATTGAAATTGTTGAGCAGCTTTTTTCCGGATTAACAAGCTTTCACCCTGAAACCTATGAAGTTGTCCCTAACCTGGCTGTTGAATGGAAAGCAATGAATAATGGACAAAAATATCGATTCAAACTTCGTCAAGATGCATTCTGGACCAATAATCAGCCGATCACCGCCTATGATATCCAATGGGCTATCAGGCATCACATTCAGCCTGAAACCCAATGCCCGCATGTATCCACTTTGTTTGTCATTAAAAACGCTGAAAAAATATATCATAAAAAAATAACCGATTTATCAAAACTGGGTGTGAAAGCTATCGATAAGTACCATCTTGAATTCTTACTTGAAAAACCCGCTTCTTTTTTTCCATATCTGACCACATTAAACAGTTTTAAGCCATTGCCGGTTGATACTATCAAGGCATATGGAGAAAATTGGACATCACCTCAAAACATTGTCACCAGTGGGGCTTATCAGTTTGCATTATCCATTCGAGATTCAATGATAATTTTACGAAAAAATCCCAAATATTATGATAAGCAACACGTGAATATTGAAGAAATTCGTTATATTTTGATACAGGACAGTATTCTTGGATTGTCCATGTATTTAAATGAAGATATTGATATCATTGGTGGAAAATATTTACCCATTCCCAGATCTCATCTGTATTCAATTCAATCCAATCCAATGTTAAGAGATCATTATCATAGCTTTCCTTTACTAAAAACATATGGCTTTGTATTTAATACAAACCTTTTTCCAGTAAATGATCCTTTGGTTAGAAAAGCCATTATTTCTGCGGTTGATCGGAAAATGATTATCTCTTTTCTCACCAGAGGCAATGAACAACTTGCATTGAGTTTCACGCCACCTTTTGTTTTTGGCTCTGTATCTTATGATAAGGATATTGGCATCCCTTTTCATTTGGAAAAAGCGAAGCATTATTTGAAAGCGGCAGGTTATCCTGATGGCGAGGGCTTTCCTGAAATTTTTTTATCTTATCATAATACGCATACAAATAAAATGATTGCCAATGCGGTTTCATTGTTTCTAAAGCACCATATCAATATCACCTTAACCGTTAAGCCGGTTCAAGAAGGCGTGACATACGAATCAGTCAGACCGCAATCGCATATGTATAGTTTTGGATGGCATTGTAACTATCCGGATGCCAATAATTTTTTGTATGATCAGCTTCATTCACAAACGCTCAATAATATCATTTTTGGAACAAATAAAGAATACGCGCGGATTGTACTTAAGGCAAGAGACTGTCAGGACACTGACTTAAGGAAGGAATATTATGCCATCGCAGAAAAAATTCTTGTTCAGGAGGAGGCATATATATTTCCACTATTTTATGATAATGCGCAAATACTGGTGAATCCTAGATTGGTCAACTGGTATTTTATGCCCCTAGGCGGACAGCAGATTAAAAACTGGGTGTTGAAATAAATCGTGATAATCAAGTTATTTCAAGAAAAGGAATGCGCGAAAAATAACTTTCCAAAAAGCGTAGAACATCTTTTACATGCAAGACATAGATTTCTTATATTATTAAATAAATTATCGTCGAACCTTATTTTAATTCAATAGGATCAATGCAAATGGACGCTGCATATTTAATAAAAATAAACGCTCAATTATTGATTATCTTCACAATATCTCATGCAACAGCATTTGCAATCGATATTGGCGTTGTTGCGCCCCTGGATACAGAATATGGCAACGCAATGGTTTCAGGGATTGAATTATATAAAGATCAAATCAATGAGAGAGGTGGCATTTTTGGCGAAAAAGTTGTTCTTTGGATAAAAAATGATCATAATCAAAAAAGAGATGCGGTAATCGCTGCAAAAGAACTGGCTGACAATCAAAATATTCTGATGATTCTTGGACACTATTTCAGTTCAACATCCATTGCAGCCGGTGCAATATACAAAAGGTTTGAAATCCCTGCAATAACTGCCTCTGCAACATCAACACTTGTTACCCATAACAATGATTGGTACTTTAATATTGTTGCAAATAATAGATATCTTGCAAACTATTTATTAAATTACCTTTATCATCATTTACATTTAAAAAATATTCTCATTATATACAGCAGTGATGAATATGGCAATAACATTGCAAAAATAATTGAACCCGGCCTCAAGGCGCTATGCATTCAATTGACAGGTAAATTTGAGATAGCACCCTATCGTAATAAAAATGATGACCTATTTGACAAACGTATTCAAGAAATTGTCAATGAAATCAAAAAAATGGATCATATTGGCGGCATCATTATTTCTACACATGCCCCAACAGCCATCAAAGTTATTTCATCATTGTTATCAACAGATGAAAACTATCCATTTATTGGGCTGGATTCCTTTGGCACAAAGATCTTTATTGAAGGCATTACTGATGTTTTTCATCAGAATAATATTCCAAAAGCATGTTCAAATAGAATTCATTTTATATGTCATTATTTACATGGGACATCATCACCTGCATTTATGAGCAGTTATCATCAAAAATATAATACAAAACCAGACTGGATTTCAGCGGCTTATTATGATGCCATGCACATGGCATGTGATGCGATCAAGGACTCATCATATTCTGACTTAAACTGCATTCGAGCCAATAGAAGAAGTATTCGTCAATCACTCATGCAATATTATAATTATCGTCATTCTTTCAATGGAATCACTGGCCGCATTTTTTTTAATCGATATGGAGAAACATGCAGGCCCTTAAAAATTGCTTATTTGGATCATTTGATTCCCACAGTTGAGTTTAATCAATATCATTTGTTGGATTCATATGAAATAAATGATGATATTATTGAACAAATTTTATCCGGAAAAATGATTGCCATTGATGATACAGTTATGAAAAAAAAACAAATGGTTTATGCTGCAATTGAAATGCAATCCATCGAAGATATAAATATGAAAGACAGAACCAGCTTATGTTCATTCAAATTAACTTTCAAATATAAAAATAATTTTGATCCTTTTGAAATACAGTTTTCAAATACCCAGGAAAGACGTGTGGTACAACAACAAATCCAGGAACAAACATCTAGTTCAATCATGACCCAACAATTCTATGTCAAAGGCAGGTTTACCATGCAATCAGACTTTATAGATTATCCTCTGGAAACCCACAAACTTTGGATTCGATTTCAACACAATCGCCTGACAACTGATATGCTTCAGTTCGTTGTTGACAACACGCAGTTAACAACCAACAGTGACTTGAAATGGCAGCAATATCAAACTGTGAATCAGGAAGTATACACTGATGAAATCAACAATAACATGAAAGCCAATGCCATTAAGTCAACAAAACAATTGATTTATTCACGTTTCAATCTCTTGCTGACAATTAAGAAACAGAATAAGCATGCCTCTGCATATCATATATTGATTTTACTAAGCATATGTGGTGCATTGCTGTATGTTATATTGACTAGAATAAATCGATACCATTATGCAGTAATGAGCTTATGTAGTGGAATGCTTTTGATTATTGTCATCTATCATATTCATATTATTAATGATCTCTATGACAAACCATTAACCAATCTGGAATATTGGATTTTTTTTACTTTTTTTGCTTGTTCTATTTTGTTTTGGAAAAGTGTTTTTTGTGTATCAAAGAGGAAATAATTAGGAAGACTCGGAAAATAAATTCCTCATTATTCATTATTTGTTGATTCGTTTCTTAATCATGATTTCACTGAAAAAGATGAATTTAATTGTCTTTATTTCATCTTCAGTGTAATCATTGTTCAGAAACGAATCAACAATTATTGAATAATGTGGAATTTATTTTCCGAGACTTCCTTCGTTTACACTTTAACCAAAATAATGAATGATTATAAATATATATAGACACACGGCTCTGCGTCTCCGAAGGAAGAAAGGTCTCTCAATCCTTGTAAAAAACGATTGCCCTTTCTCTGCTCTGAGGTGCCCAGCCGTGCGTTTCTACAATGGACATGATGTTCTCGAAAAAGTGTTAACGAGCATATAAAGGATGCCGAAATATCTTTATATATTGTTTAGTAGAGGAATACATGCTAAGGAAAGCTCTGAAAATAAGTTCCTCATTATTCAATATTTGTTGATTCGTTTCTGAACCATGATTACACTGAAGAAGATGAATAAGATGAAATAAAGACACTTTAAATTCATCTTATTCATCTTTTTCAGTGTAATCATGGTTCAGAAAACAGAATGAGCATTTTGGTCCATATGCTTAATGTTTAACTCAATCATTTTAAAAAGGGAATTTCTTTTTCGAGCTTTTCTAAACAACTATGGATAAGCATTTTATACCTGTGGACTATTAAATCTATCATAAGTAAGTTTTCATAAAGTTTGGGTATAACGTAGTAATCGAAATCCAACCGATATCCGAAACCAATGTAGGGACGAACCTTATGTTCTGGATAAAAAAACCGGTATCACTCCTATGTTCGAGAATGAATTACGTTTGCCTTCGGTCATAGGTTCGCAAACGATAGTTGTCAGGAGGGCGAACATAAGATTTGCCCCTACATTGATTTCTAATATAGGTTTGATTTCGGTTTTTATTTGAAGGCGAACATAAGGTTCGATCAACCAGACGAAAAACAAAATATTTACTACGATATACCCGAAAATTTATGATCGCTTACTTATCAAACAATCGACCCTGAACATATGAAACCATTTCACATTAACATAAGAATATTAGTCATAACAATCATCGTGTTGATATTTGCCTGTATCGTCTATGCGCTTTATCATCATTCATCACTATTTTTTTTGTTGAATCCCCCAATCAAAATAGGGGTTGCTGTACCAATGAACAGCTCTGGAAACCAATATGCCAGTGAAATGTTAAAAGGCATTCATGTCAGTAGGGATGCAATCAACCAGAAAGGCGGCGTTCATGGTAGAAAAGTTGAAATTGTCATTCACGATGACAAAAATGATAAAAGTGTCGCAATGAAAGTGGCATCAACTTTTTCTTTAGATAATCAAATTCTAATTGTGCTGGGGCATTATCTGAGTTCAACATCAATTGTTGCTGGCAATATTTACAAAAAAAATGGGCTGCCAGCAATCACCGCATCAGCGACATCAAGTCGCGTGACCTTTAATAATACCTGGTATTTTCGGGTAATTCCCAATAATGTGTATCAGGCCAAGTATATGGCATACATTCTCAAAACCACAATCGACTCAGATCGCTGCATTTTAATTCATGATAAGGATGAATATGGCCAGGATTTAGCCCGATCCTTTTTAAATACAACACGCCATTCTGGCATTCATGTTGAAAATATCTATGCCTTTCATTCAAAAGACAGACATATTAATCAAACAATTGATAACATTGCCCTGAGAATTATCAAAAATGAAAAGCCATGCGCCATTGTGATGGCTGTTCATGCCAGTGAAGCCATTCAATTAATATTTCGACTGAAAGATTCTGGAAAGAATTTTATTGTTATTGGGCCGGATTCATTTTCAAGTACATCATTTATTAATAAATTTAAAGCATACCCCAAAGAGCGTGCTAAAATAGGATACTATACAGACAATATTTACAGTGTACTTCCATTTATGACCCATATTCCCAATGCAAAAGCATTGCGATTTATCGACGCATACAAAAATTTGTATTATTCATCTCCTACCTGGGTTGCTGCCGCTTATCATGATGCCTTTGGTATTGCTTTAAAGGCCATTGAACGATCTGAAATCAAACCAAATGATCCCATTTACATAAATCGGAGACGAGTGAAAGATGCGCTTTTTGAATTTTCCAATTCAGAACAGTCATATCCCGGGGTGACTGGACGAATTTTTTTTAATATTCAAGGAGATACTGAAAAAAATCTGATTACTGCCTTTTATGAAAAGCAAAACCTTGTCCCCTGCTATACACAATATAACCCATCCAATAAAATGGGATATCAACAAAGCTCTCAAAAAAAAAACAATGCTTTTATTCAAAATGATCGCAAAGGATTAACCAATATCGTTTATTCAGGAACGCATTTAATATCCATTAATCGTATTAATATCAGTAAAAAGATTTTCCATGCTTCCTTTTATCTGTGGTTTAAGTATCAACACCCATTTATTGCCAGTGAGATCAATTTTATCAATGCATGCCATCCAATTACCATTGGCAGTCCCATATTTCATGAAAAGAATAATTCAGTTACCAACGAAGTCTATCATGTCAATGGAATGTTCACCATGTCACCGATAAAAAAATCATCAACGAAGAATCAATATTGTCTGAACATTCGGTTTCGTCACAAACATTTAACACGAGATCGGCTCATTTTTGTCGCTGATAATTCAAAAGTATATGAGGAAAATGAAACCAGTTATCTGGATTGGACCATCACAGAAACAGAATCCTATCAGAATGTAATATACGACAATGACTTGTCTGGCCTGATAGATATACCTGAAAATCAAGCCTATTCAGTGTTTACCACCAAAGCGAAAATGTATCGAGATAATCCATTATATTCCATACGATATATGTTTCCATTACTCTTTTTGTTTATCCATATATTTTTTATATACTTCATTCCCCCTGAGCATGCGATAAAATCATTATTGTCCATGACAATACTTATCTGCTTGATTGGAATATATCATTATCATTCATCTTATTTTCAAATATACATTGATGCAAATCAGAATATCATTGGCATCATTTTTCCAGCCTTTTATGGTTTATGTGGAATATCTCTTGCGTTTTTAGTTTACAGTTCGTACTTATTTTCAAGAAAGAATTTACATAAAGTACCAATGCTGAAGATATCTTGTATTGTTTTACAATTGTTAATGATTTTTTGGGCGGGAAAGTGTTATTTGGAAATGTCAGGTTAGGGAAATACGAAACCTTATGTCAGACATCATACTCCTATTTATCAAGCATTCTAAAGAGAAGAACCATCAATTATTTAAAATTGGTTTTATCGCAACACTCTGTGAAGTCATATTGATTTTTTCAATTATCAATGCCATCACTTGCAATCAGGCGCCAACAGTTTTTTCACTTCGATCATACACCATATATTTTTCCAGCTATATCCTGTTTATTATTCTTTCACAATCTTTAAAACAACATACCATTGAACTAACAGAAAATATTGTGTCTCAAATACGTGCCCAAATCATTGACAAAGTCAGACAGGTAGAATTACATGAAATCGAAACTGTTGGTATCAATGAAATATACAATGCCATCACAATCGATACACAAAATATTGCTGATTTGGTAGATATCTTATGGTATATTGTTAACTGCTTGATATTAATTGTTATAGGTATGATGTATTTGGGGTATATTTCTGGTCTTTCATTTGTGTATATCCTAATTACAATTATCCTGGGCGCATTGTTTTACATTATCAACCTGAAACGCATTTCAAAAAAAGTATTGTTTGCCCGGAATCAGGAACAATATTTGTTTAAATCAATTAATGATCTGATTTATGGCATTCAAGAGTTAAAAATCAATGAGAAAAAAAGTGATGCCTTTTATGAATCAAGTTATTTATCCAATATGACTCGGATTAAAGACCTTAGAATTCAAGTGGGATATGCCATCAGTGATGGGATATTAATACCTTTTGGCATATGGTATCTGGCAATATTTATCATTATCTTCTTGTTTCCATATGCCGGGCTATTATCTAAAAAAACACTTATTCAAGCCTTCCAGGTCATTTTATATATTCCGATCACGTTTATTCTGGAACAATTGCCATATTTTTTTTTAGCAGGAATTTCTGTGAAAAGAATTACATTGCTTGAAAACCGGTTAAGTCACCTGATCCAAGCATCTAATAAAAGAAAACCGCCTGATCGAATGGAAAAGCAAACCTTTTCAACAATCAACTTTCAAAATATTGCGTTTTTATATAAAGACAATACGCAAAATTTGCAATTTAAACTGGGCGCTTTAGATATGGTTATCAATCATAATGAGATTCTTTTTATTGTGGGTGGCAATGGCAGTGGCAAATCAACCTTGCTGAAATTAATCACTGGTTTGTATTTCCCCCAAGAAGGCACCATTTTGGTGGATAATAAAGAAACTACAATGGATAAACATCGAGACTTATTTTCAGCAATTTTTACAGATGTCCATCTATTCAAACGCTTATATGGGATTGATCGGTCTAAACATGCAGAAGTCAAGCAGTATTTAAAAATGATGCAGATAGATCATGTGGTGACCTTTGAAAACGGTTGCTTTAACACATTGGACTTATCAACCGGTCAAAAAAAACGTCTTGCAATGGTCGTTGCATTAATGGAAGATAAACCCATTTATATCTTTGATGAATGGGCTGCTGAGCAATCCCCCCAATTCAAATCCTATTTTTATAACACACTACTTCCGAATTTAAAATTAAAAGGAAAAACAATTATTTCTGTAAATCATGACCCGCAGTTTGAAAATGTTGCCGACAGAATATATTATTTGGCCGATGGAAAGATTGTTCGTGTCAAAAAAAAAAGTGATCATTTTTTATAAATCAGGGCAGGCATATGATTGAATTTCAAATGAAAAAAAATCTATTTACTATTATTTTGTCAACTGTGATGGCATCAGTAGCATCAACAGGCTTAATATTAATTATCAATGAAGCATTGGAAAATATTGTTATAAAAAGCATTGATCAATATCATCTATGCTTTTATGCAATTTGTTTTATAATTCTCATTGCAGCCAAACGCACAGCACTTCGTTCAGCGCGAATATATATCGAAAATCAAATTTTGTCCATTCGTGCTGATATTGGTAATATGATTCGAAATGCATCCATGCAATTTATCGATACTTTGGAAAAAGCAGATATTTATGTTAAAATGTCTACTGATGTCCGAAGGATTTCAAGATCTTCTGAAATCATGATTCATATTTGCCATTCCATTTTAACTATTTTTTTTTGTACGCTATATATTGGGCATATTTGTATTAATGGGCTGATCATTTTAATCTGTTTCATTGTGATTGCGTTAATCATTCGGCATGTGCAAGTTCGTTTTTTATATCAAGATTTAAATGCGGTAACCAATGAAGAAACCGATCTGTATGAGAAATTTGGTGATATTCTTCATGGATTTAAAGAGATAAAGATCAATCAAAAAAAAAATAATCATTTATATGATAAACATTTAAAACCAAGTATTCAATCTGTAAAAAACAAAAGAACCCAGGTCGCCATTCAGATGGCAAGGTATCAAACATTTTTGGAAGCTATTATTTTTCTATATATGGCATGGATTATTTATGGCATGACATTGGATTTCATGAGTAAAGCAAAAATTATTACCATATTCATATTTATGCTGCCATCATTATATGTCATTGATACCTTTTTACCCAATATGAATCGCACCATTATTTCAATAAAACGCATCAACTTGTTGTTCAAACAATTGTCTGAAAAAAAGCAGGCTTCTTTTTTTCAAGGTAAAATTACTACTTTTAAATCAATTCAGGTAGAAAACTTAGAATTCAGTTATTATGATAGACAAGGAAATGTATTATATTCCATTGGTCCCATTACAATGTCATTTTATTCCGGTGAAATTGTTTTTATTACCGGTGGTAATGGCAGTGGAAAATCGACCTTTGCAAAAGTACTCACCGGATTATATCCGCCTTCCAAAGGTGAGTTCATTTTAAATGATCAGAAGGTATCAATGACAAATCACAGGTATTTATTCTCAGCGATTATGGCTGATTATCATCTGTTTGATCGCTTTTATGGTGTAGATACAGTAGATGACTCTAAAGTAAATGCATTGTTATATGAGATGAAATTAGATACAAAAGTCAAGTGGGAAAACAATCAATTTCATCATACACAATTATCCACAGGGCAGCAGAAACGTCTTGCAATGATTATTTCATTAATTGAAAACAAACCAGCATATGTATTTGATGAATGGGCTGCTGATCAGGATACGCACTTCAAAGATTACTTTTATAAGCATATTATTGTAAAGTTAAAACAAAAAGGAAAGCTGGTGATCGTGATTACACATGATGATATGTTTTTTGATTGTGCAGATCGGGTTGTAACAATGAATTATGGGCGAATTGTTTGTTAAGGGATTTTACGTATGGTACCTAAGAAACTGGGCGTTCTTCAGTTAACACTTTTATCAAATCTTTATGTTCTTTGAATTCACTTTCCACACCCAAAAGAAAAATTTATTTGAATTATATTTATAAAATATTTTCAGAACATCTGACCCGCATTTGTTCGTCTGTTTTAACGATGATCAGTTCCAGATCATGTATTTGTGAAATATCTTCTGGCCTTTCAATCGGATCAGGTACTGGTTTACCAAGACGACGTGGCTGCCATTTTTTTGGCGATTTTGACGGCTTAGGTAAAACAAAGTGGCCTTCAAGCTCAAGTTTTCGCAAGGCTTTTGAACATCCACTAC
>Ga0272440_1002259_pt1 | contig 15146 bp, 15 predicted proteins | sample SSMMMBAug17_FD_192440 | JGI IMG/M metagenome (GOLD analysis project Ga0272440, IMG submission 192440) | Marine sediment archaeal communities from Little Sippewissett salt marsh, Falmouth, MA, United States - SSM-MMB-Aug17 | ecosystem: Environmental > Aquatic > Marine > Wetlands > Sediment ... | reverse complement strand
CGGGTGCGTGGCAGAACGAAAAATGGGGGGTTGTTGCCGATAAGAAGTTGCCAAGCAAAAAATTTTAAAAAAGACCAATTTTTGTTAATGGATAAGTGTTTTTTTTCTTGACAAGCCCTTTAATGGGCGACCCCCAGGTCGCCCTCTAGGGGGTATCTATGTCCTTTTTTTCCAGAAATCAAGTTGCAATGTTTAGGAAATAAAAAAAATCTTACCCGAACATGTACCCACACACTGTTGCGCTTAAATCGGGATAGATTACTTTATAACCAGATTCAATTAAAGCTTGACAATGAGTCAAATTACTGGTTTTATTGTCAAGTATAAAAATACGAATAATAAACATCTCAAATCAATTGAGTTTTTTATTTGAGATAAAAAAGTAACAATAATTACAAGGAGGATCAAAAAAAATGGCAAAAAAAATCGTAATGGCTTTAGATCAGGGAACTACCAGTTCAAGAACAATTCTTTATGATGAAAATGGGGATGTTGTCGCTTCCGCAAGTGAAGAATTTCCCTGTTTATATCCAAAACCAGGTTGGGTGGAACAAATCCCGGATGATTTGTGGAGAACCCAAAAAAATACAATGGACGCTGCCTTACAGAAGGCAAATCTCTCTTACTCTGATATTACTGCGATTGGGATAACAAATCAGAGAGAAACTGTTATCGGTTGGAATAAAGATACTGGGGAACCTGTTCATAACGCCATTGTGTGGCAATGCCGACGTACAGCTGAATATTGTGATCAGTTGATAGCGGAAAAATTTGATGCTGTTATAAAAGAAAAAACCGGTCTTGTTACTGATGCATATTTTTCAGGGACAAAGATGCGTTGGGTACTCAGAAATGTTGAAACTGCCAGAGAACTTGCAAAACAAGAAAAACTTCTTTTTGGTACAGTCGATACCTGGTTGATATGGAAACTGACCAATGGAAAAACACATGCCACAGATGTTAGCAATGCCAGTCGAACAATGATTTACAACATTCGTGACTTAAATTGGGATAAAGAATTATTGGATAAAATGGAAATACCACGTGCAACGCTGCCTGAAGTCAACCCCTCCTGTGGTATTGTTGGTGTGACAGATAAATCAATATTTGGTTGTGAAGTTCCAATTGCTGGTATCGCTGGGGATCAACAAGCCGCTTTATTCGGCCAGTGCTGCTTTGAAGAAGGAATGACAAAGAACACTTATGGAACGGGTTGCTTTATGATGATGAATACTGGAAATAGTATTATTAAATCAGATCAAGGTTTATTAACCACTATTGCCTGGCAGGTTGGGGATAAAGTAACTTATGCATTGGAAGGGTCTGTCTTTATTGCTGGTGCCCTGATGCAGTGGATGAGAGATGGGTTGGAATTTTTTACAGATGTAAAAGAAACTGAATCCATGGCAACTTCTATTGATTCAACTGATGGTGTTTATATTGTCCCCGCTTTTGTTGGACTGGGAGCCCCATACTGGGATCCTTATGCGAGAGGCACGATTGTCGGTTTAACTCGAGGCACCACAAAGAATCATCTAGTTCGAGCTGGGCTTCAGTCACTGGCGTATCAATCTTATGATTTATTGATTGCAATGGCTAAAGATTCGGGGGTTAACCTGAAATCATTGAAAGTTGATGGCGGTGCTTGCGCCAATAATTATTTATGTCAGTTTCAAGCTGATATTCTCGGGATCAATGTAAGTCGTCCTAAAATGATAGAAACAACTGCAATGGGTGCGGCATTTCTTGCTGGAATCGCAACAGGTGTTTGGAGTGACACAAAATCAGTGGAATCAATTTGGAAAGAAGATCGATCTTTTTCTCTTCAACGATCTCAGGAAAAAGTAGACGAATGCCTCAAAGGCTGGCATAAGGCTGTTGAAAAATCAAGAGGTTGGGTTGATAAATAATATTTAGGAGGAGCTATGAGTATTTTTTTGGGAGAGTTAATTGGTACTTTCGTGCTGATTCTATTAGGAAATGGAGTTGTCGCTAATGTTGTTCTCAACAAATCAAAAGGCCAAAACTCTGGGTGGATTGTCATTACGACAGGCTGGTTTTTGGCAGTAACTATGGCTGTATATATTACCGGTTGGATCAGTGGCGCGCATATCAATCCTGCAGTCACTATTGGACTGGTTGCGATTGGTGCTACGCCATTATCTCTGGTGCCATCCTATTTGGGCGGACAGTTTGTCGGTGCTTTTTTGGGTGCAGTCTGGGTTTGGCTGGCATATTTGCCCCATTGGGAAGAAACAAAAGAACCTGGTGATAAACTGGCTTGTTTTTGCACCGCGCCCGGTATCAGACATACCTTCTCAAATTTCCTCTGTGAATTAATCGGAACAATTATGCTCGTTGTTGGTGTATTGGGAATTGGAATTGTACATAATCATCTTACCGGTGGTTGGAGTCCATTTGCAGTCGGCTTGTTAGTCTGGTCAATTGGTTTGTCTCTTGGCGGACCAACCGGCTATGCTATTAATCCTGCGCGTGATCTGGGACCTCGAATTGCACATGCGCTGTTGCCCATAGCGGGCAAAGGTGATTCTGATTGGAGCTACGCCTGGATTCCTGTGGTCGCACCGATTCTCGGGGGAGTGATTGGTGCTTTATTGTATAAAAATTTTATTGGAAACCTTACGCCCATGTAAAACCTGCTCATTCATCATTGGGCGCATTCTAAAAAAGGAGGCTTTCTTTGCCCTGAGAAAGCTAAGAAAGCCCCCTTTTTTAGAATGCGCCCTTCATTAATTATAATATTTCAACATTCAAAAAAAGCCTGGTATTCAATGAATACCAGGCTTTTTTATTTTTTTGATACAATCGGTATATCAATTGAGTGTAACCAAAATTGCAGTTCAAACCGAAATCAAGGCTATGAACAAAACCAATGTAGGGGCGAACATTATGTTCGCCCTCTGAACAATAACCAGAAACGAACCTATGACCAAAACCCATACATTTCCTTAACAGACAACGCACGATCAAAAAAAGAAACATTTGAATATCCTTCCTGGGATTTTTGAATATTATTCAATAACGATTTCTTATTTTCGTTTTGAGGCAAAAAGTTTAATATTATTTATATATAATTAATTAGTTATTCGTCCTAGGAATGCTCGGAAAATAAGTTCCTCATTATTTAATATTTGTTGATTCGTTTCTGAACCATGATTACACTGAAGAAGATGAATAAGATGAAATAAAGACACTTTAAATTCATCTTATTCATCTTTTTCAGTGTAATCATGGTTCAAAAAACGAAAATGAACATTTATTTATTTATTGGGGAACTTATTTTCAGAACGTTCCCTAGCGCATTATGCAAAAATTTGGGCAAAATACCGAGGTCTGTAATTTCAATGTTTACAAATAACTAGACAAAATCGTCTAATTTTTGTATTTATATCGTTATCTGTTTCATGGATTTTAAATTGTTCTTGTCTTATAAAAGACATATTCCCAAGATAAATATCAAGATTCAAGCGGTCCATAATTATTTTCATAACCATTAGGCTAAGGAAAGCTCTAAAAATTAAGTCCTCATTATTTAATAATTGTGGAGATTCTTATTTTGAACCATGATTACACTGAAGAAGATGAATAAGATGAAATAAAGACACTTTAAATTAATCTTATTCAGTGTAATCATGGTTCAGAATAAGAATCCACAATTATTGAATAATGAGGAACTTATTTTCCGAGCATTCCTAAGAACATTCTTGGGCAATATTTGGCCTGTGTGGCTCGGTTAATTGAAGGAAAATTCAAATATGACTCAGGAAAAAAATAACAAATCCAATTATAGTAAACTTCATTTTTCAGATAAATTATTTCATCGGTTTAGCCGGTTTATTTATTCCAATTTGGGAATTCATTTAACCCCTAATAAAAAGGTTATGTTACAGGCAAGACTAACGAGACGAATTAGGACTCTCAACTTATCCAGTTTTGAAGAATATTTTTTATATGTCACCAGTGCTGAAGGACTTAAAAATGAAATGCCAAATATGGTGAACGCAGTGACAACGAACAAAACAGATTTTTTTAGAGAACCTAAACATTTTGATTACCTTACAGAGTTTGTCTTACCAGAATTCTATCAAAGTAAACAAAATAAAAAATTTAAAATTTGGAGTGCTGGGTGCTCTACGGGTGCTGAACCTTATACAATGGCTATGCTGCTAAATGAATTTGCATTAAATCATCCCGGGTTTCAGTTTGTCATTTTAAGCACAGATATTTCGACAGAAGTTTTAGAGATTGCAAAGAATGCGGTTTATAATTATGAAATGGCCCATTCTATTCCAAGAAAATATTGCAAAAAATATTTGTTAAAATCAAAAGATAATAATAAACAAAAATTAATTCGTATTGTTCCTGAATTGAGGCGATTGATAAAGTTTAAACAACTTAATCTTATGGATGAATACTATCCCTTTGCAAATGAAATTGATGTCATTTTTTGTCGGAATGTATTTATTTATTTTGATAGACCCACCCAAGAACGTGTTGTCAGGCGATTATGTAGTCATCTTAGACCGGGCGGCTATCTTTTTATTGGTCATTCAGAAACGATTCGAATAGAAAATCCACCTTTTACAACAGTGAAGTCAACAATTTTTAAAAAAAAACAATCGTTTTGATCACGACATAGATGATGTTTTTTGATTCTATAGATTTTGAAATAAATTTGATTAACAACATATATTGTTCTCCATGAAATGCCTTGACCCACATCAAAAAATGCTTATTATTTTATTTCATTGAAACATTAAAAAATGCAGTGTGTTCATCTGCATTGTTACACAAAAAAATAACCCAGGACAATTGCATTGCACAATTCATATGCAATCAATTGTCAGTGAAAAGAGGATGGATTAAAATGGATATTCAACAACAAACAGAACGTGTTGAAAAAGAAAGCATGATCATCAAGCGTGTGATGATGGAAATGGAAAAAGTGATTGTCGGCCAAAAAAGCCATATGGAAAAATTGTTAATCGCATTACTTTGCGAGGGCCATGTTTTGATGGAAGGTTTGCCTGGTTTGGCAAAAACGACGTCTGTCAAAACTCTGGCTGCAACTTTGAGTACCAGCTTTCAACGCATCCAATTTACTCCGGATCTGCTTCCAGCAGATATTCTTGGCACTCAGATTTTTAGACCTGATACAAGTGCCTTTGAGATACGAAAAGGTCCAATCTTTAAAAATATTATCCTTGCAGATGAAATCAATCGTGCGCCAGCCAAGGTACAAAGTGCCCTGTTGGAAGCCATGCAGGAAAAACAGATTACCATCGGAGAAGAGACTTTCAAACTTGAAACACCATTTATGGTCCTTGCAACTCAAAATCCAATAGAGCAGGAAGGTACTTATCCTCTTCCTGAGGCTCAAACGGATCGATTTATGATCAAAATCAAAGTGGGGTATCCATCAGCATCAGAAGAAAAAGACATTATGCAACGTGCTTATGAAGGTGTTAATGAGAGTGTCTGCTCAACAATTAATATTGAAGATATTCATCGTGCCAAAACAGTTGTCAACGATATTCATATGGAAGAAAAAATTTTGGACTATATCATTACAATTGTTCAGGCAACCCGGAATCCGGATAAATACAAGTTGGAGTTATCTCGCTTAATCAGTTTTGGTGCTTCTCCAAGAGCCTCAATCTGGTTAGGTAAAGCGGCGAAAGCCCATGCGTTTTTAAATAGCCGAGGATATGTGACGCCTCAGGATGTTAAATATCTGGCAACCGATATTTTGCGACATCGGATTATTCTTAGCTATGAGGCTGAAGCTGAGGGCATTACCACTGATGAAGTTATCGAGAATGTATTGGAACGAATTGAGGTGCCTTAAAATAAACCGGTCAACAGTATGACTGTTGCTAAACAATTGTGGGTTTACAATGTTACCCAAAGAACTTTACCAAAAAATTCAGAAATTTCATTTTAGAACACGTTTCATGGCAAATGATTTGTTTGCCGGACAATACGAAAGTGCATTCAAAGGCAGGGGGATGGAGTTTGCAGAAGTCCGAGAATATCTGCCTGGTGATGATGTCAGGGATATTGATTGGAACGTTTCAGCTCGTTTTGGTCATCCTTACGTGAAAGTCTTTCATGAGGAGAGGGAGTTGACTGTTACCCTGCTAATAGATCTTTCTGGCTCCAATTTGTTTGGCACACGAAAACGATTCAAGCGTGAAGTTATTGCTGAAATAGCGGGAATTCTTTCATTTGCAGCCATTCGAACAAATGATAAAGTTGGGGCTATATTGTTTAGTTCTGAAGTGAATCGATACATTCCACCTGCCAAAGGTGTGGCCCATGTGTGGCGGATGATCAAGGAAATATTCACCTATGAGCCTCCATCATTGGGGACAGACATTGGCGGCGCCATGGAATTTCTCAATAAGGTTGTCAAGCGCCATTCAATCAGCTTTGTTATTTCAGATTTTCAGATTCCACAATTGGACGATCAGTTTGAACAGCCCCTCAGATTGGCATCAAAGAAACATGATCTGACTGCCATTCGCGTTATGGATCCATCAGAAAAAGAACTACCTCGCGTCGGACGTATTCGTATCCAAGACCCTGAAACCGGAGAAATATTAGCGATCAATACACAAGATCGACGGGTTCGGAGAAAATGGCAGGAATTACAACACAATAACGAGGTGACATTTATGCAAATGCTTATCAAGTCGAAAGTTGACCTTGTGGATGTTAGCACCCATATGTCTGTTGTGGAACCATTAACTGCATATTTTCGACAAAGGGAACATCGACGATGAAAAGATTGGCATTACATGTATTATTCGTTCTTGGATTATGCCTGGCAAATGCGTTTGCCCAAGCAGAAACGCAGGGCCTACCTGATACCAATACACCTGTTCCATACACCCCTCTAGTAGCACCAGAGAAAACAGCACTTGGCCCAAAGGGGTTAAAGGTATTACCTGGCACAACTGCGCCTATTCAAAAAGATTCTCAGATAGAATCAGACCCTATAGATTATCGTCCCATGATTTCTCAATTTGACGAAGAAACAGCTATGCCGGGTGATGTCATTACATTAAAACTTTCATTTCAATTGCCTAAAGGTATGACATTTCCAGAAAAAATTCCTATTGATGGCTTGCAAGATTTTCATGTAATGGGCATTGATACTGATGAGTCGGAAATTACGATTAAACTCCTGGTAGATACCATGGATACCTTTGACGTGCCTTCGTTAAAAGTAATTCTGACACATAAAAATGGAACAGTTATGGCATATAAAAGTGACCCGATTATGTTAACATTGGATTTACCTTTTGATGAAACAGAAACAGAACTTGAAATTCATGATATTAAAGATATTTTTAAGATCAACACAGCAAAAAAATATTTAATGATTGCAATTGTTTGTATTTTGATTTTAATGATCGGGTTGGCAATCTGGTATATAATAAAAAAACGTAAGCAAAAGATTCTGGAACAAGCATATCAAAAAGCGCCTGAAGAAATTGCATTTGATTCCTTACGCGACTTGAATCGGGATGCGCATTTATTTCGGGATAATATTAAAGCATATTATTTTCGTTTGACACAGGTCTTAAAGGAATACATGGGTCAAATTCGAGAGGTGCCTGTGGCCGAGATGACCACAGAAGAAATAGCATCAAAAGTAAAGGAAAACATTGATATTGAAATGGTTCGTCTGATGCGAAAAGCTGATATGATCAAATTTGCAGATTTTATTCCAACGACAGCAGAACGTGAAGATCATTGGAAAAAGGTATGGTCGTATGTTAAAACAACATCAGATGAACGTAATCAGGAAGTGAACAGTCATGTTTAGATTTGCCTACCCATATGTTTTGGCATTATTCATCCCCCTGTGTCTATGGGGATACTTTTTGCTCAGAAAACGACGTCAAAAAACAATGACGTTTTCTCAAACAAGTCAGTTGAAAAAATTGGCTGGCAAAAAAAATGAATTTATCATTGACCTTCCAGTATATCTACGCTTATTGTGCATGGTCCTTTTGATATTGACAATTAGTCGGCCCCAGTCATACAATATTTCAAGAGATATAAAATCTCCTGGCGTTGATATTTTATTATGCATGGATACATCTGGCTCTATGCAAGCGCTGGATTTTAAATTGGGCAATGAATCTGTCAATCGGCTAACTGCAGTCAAGAAAGTGGTTGGAGATTTTATCAAAAAACGTGAAAATGATCGAATCGGACTGGTCGTATTTGGTGAACATGCCTTTACTCAGTCTCCTTTGACAATGGATAAAGGCTTATTACTGAATTTGATAGATCGCATGGAAATTGGTATGGCGGGAGATAAAACAGCTATTGGTTCTGCACTGGCGGTTGCCGGAAAAAGAATTAAAGATATTCCAGCCAAATCCAAGATAGTCATATTACTGACTGATGGCCGAAACAATGCTGGTGATATTACCCCTGTACAGGCTGCTGAAGCATTGGAAGCTTTAGAAATTAAAATTTATACAATCGGAGTGGGAAGTAAAGGAAAAGCTCCTTTTAAAGTTCAGGGCTTTTTTGGTGAAAAAACGATTTATCAAAAAGTGGACCTGGATGAAACAACACTTCGAAAAATTGCAGATATTGGAAGTGGCAGATATTTCAGGGCAGCAGATACAGATGAACTCTCTGAAATTTATGATATCATTGATCGTGCGGAAAAAACCGAGGTTAAGGTGAAAGAATTCTTTCATTATCGGGAACTGTATAGTTACTTTCTTATTCCCTCAATGATTATCTTGCTACTAGAAATATTAATCCAGGCATTTGTGGTGAGGTCCATACCATGAAATTTGAATACTTATGGATAATCAATTTACTTTGGGGCTTACCAGCCTTGTTTTTTGTGTTTATTGTTGCACGTCGTCGTCGCGAGCAGTCATTAAAACTATTTGCAGACAATATTTTATTGCCACGCTTGACATCTATAGAAAGTCGTTTTCGTCAGGGGGTCCGCGCTGTCATTGTATTAATCGCTGTTTTGTTTATGATATTGGCGCTGGCAGGTCCACGATGGGGAGAACATTTTGAAGAGGTCACACAAAAAGGCGTTGATATTATTCTCTGTATTGATGTTTCACTCAGCATGATGGTTGAAGATATTCATCCCAACCGCCTTGAGCGAGCCAAACGTGAAATTGTTGACCTGATCAATGTAAACCAGGGAGATCGCTTAGGTCTTGTAGCGTTTGCCGGCCAGGCATTTCTTCAGTGCCCTCTGACTTTAGATTATAGCGCATTGGACATGTTTTTAAGGCAACTTCAACCCGACCTGATTCCTGTACCAGGTACTGACCTTGGAAAAGCAATTGATATTTCAATTGAATCATTTGATGAAAAAAGTGAAACTGATCGAGTCGTTGTTATGATCACCGATGGCGAAGATAATGAAAAAAAAGGATTAGAATCGGCTGAAAATGCACGGGATGAAAACATTCGCATCTTTGTTTTCGGTATGGGAGATCCAGATGGTGGTCCTGTTCCTGCTGGCGAATCAGGTGGCTTTGAAAAGGATGAATCCGGCAATTTAGTGTTGTCAAAACTGGATGAACAGAGCTTAATTGATATTGCCCAAGTCACTGGTGGTGATTATGTCCGCTCCAGTGATGGGGATTTTGATTTGGATCGCCTGTATTTCGATGGTATTCGTCGTAAAACCGATTTGTCAGTATTAAAGACTGGAAAGGTGAAAGTCTATGAACCCAGATTTTATTTATTTGCAGCCCTTGCGCTGGCTTTTTTATTGCTCGAAAGTATTCTTCAGGCAAAACAAGTCTCTCGTACTTTGTAGTTTGATCGTACTGTTTTCAAGCACCTTGTTTGCTGAAACCAGTGGTGAAGATTTATACTTACGCGGCAGTTATCTCGATGCAGAATCCTATTTTCGAGAAAAGGATATGAACAACCCAAAAGATGTTCGATGGCGCTATAATCGGGGATGTGCGGCATTCAAGAGTGACCAAATGGATGCCAGTTTATCAGCTTTTAATAGTGTGACCAAGCGTACTGAAGATCCTGAAATTCTATTTCGGGCAAGTTATAATGCAGGAAATGTCTTGTTTAAAAAGGGCGATTATACATCTGCCGCACAGTTTTATATTCAGGCATTGAAGATCAACCCTGAGGATGAAGACGCGCGCTATAATTTGGCATTAGCATTGGCTAAAAAGAAAGCGGCAGATCAACAGGATCAACAAAAACAATGTGATAATCCCAACCAGGGTGATCAGGATCAAAATCCACAATCTCAAAACAATCAAAAAAATGATCCGCAACAAAAACAGGATCAAAACGACCAGCAGACAAAAAAACAGGATCAGGAAAATAAGTCATCGGAAAACAAAGATGGCAAGCAACAAGATGAAAAAAAGAATCAATCACAAGAAAATGCTCAAAAAAAAGAAGAGCAAAAACCGGATATGTCACAAGAGTTAAAAGCTGCTCAGGCCATGCCAAATGAAAAAACAGAAAATGAACCGACACCAGAACAAAAGGCACAAAAAATGGCACAAATGAAAGCAGAAGCACTTTTGGATAATATTCAAGAAGATCAATCTATTATGATCAAACGCATGCAGTCTGAAAAAGAGGGTGATGCACGCTCTGGAAAACATTGGTAAATGAACGGAAAAAAACGTTACTAAAGAGCTGCTGCTTAAATAAAAAAAATATTGCTTTGCCAGATTTTATCAGGGGCATAATTTATGATAATCAATCGCTACAAATTTTATATCACAAGCATAATAATCATGTTCACATGGACTGCTGTATTAGAGGCATCTTCACAAGTAAGCCTTCATGTGGACCGATCATCAGTTACGCAAAACGATTCAATTAAAATGACCATCAAAATTTCAGGCACGCAATCCGCGATTACCCCTCGTGTTGCCGGACTTCAGAATTTTCGTGTTGAATCAGGAGGCACCTCTTCAAATATTAGTGTCGTGAATGGTCAGATGTCGTCAAGTATCGACCAGGTTTATTATTTATATCCCAAACGTGTTGGGAAATTTACCATTGGTCCAGCAATTGTGAATATCAATGGTAAAAAATCTCGAAGTAATGCAGTGACTGTAACAGTCAGCAAGCAATCATCTGACAGCTCTCAACAATCCAGCAATCCAGTTTTTGTCACTGTTTCGGTTTCAGATACAAAAGCATATGTGGGTCAAACTATTTTTTACACAGTCAAATTCTACTATAGTGTTGCAGTACGAAATTTAGGAATCGTTTTACCGGAAGGTCAAGGATTTTTGCTAAAACAGGTGGGAAAACCATCTGAGTACAATACCAATGTCAAAGGAAAGCAATACAAGGTCATTGAAATTCGCCATGCTTTGACAACAGAAAAAACCGGTCAATTTAATATCCCTCCAACTGTCATGCAAATGAACGTTCTTCAAAGACAGCGATCCAGGCATTCTTTTTCGGTATTTGATGACTTTTTTACATCGTCACGTCCACATTCAGTTCAATCGAAATCAGTAAAATTGACAGTTTCTCCACTACCTCAAGCCAATCAACCCCCAAGTTTTACCGGCCTTGTTGGAGACTTTTCCATTCAGGCAAGCCTGAATCCGAAAAAAATTCAATCTGGAGAATCTACGACCTTGAGCGTAAAAATCAGCGGAACAGGCAATGTTCAATTAATGCCAGATATTTCGATGCCGGAAATAAAAAACATAAAAGTGTATTCTGATAAACCCGAGATTACAATCAATGAAACATCCGCAGGCTTTACTGGCCAAAAAAATATGAAATGGGCATTGGTTCCTCAAAAAGAAGGCCAATATTCAATCGGACCATTCACGCTCAGTTATTTTAGCACCAAGGAGGATCAATACAAAACTGTTTCAACAAAAAAAATAGATATCATGGTGACCCCTGGAAAACAACGTCAAATGCAAACACAAAGTGCACCTTTAAATCAAAATTTGCCGCCAATCAAAAAAGAAGTAAAATTTTTTCAACGTGATATTTTGCCCGTCCATGATCATGCAAATGCGCTTCAAACCAACTCTTATGATCGATTATCTCAATGGCAGCGTTGGGTCATGTTCGTGTTTCCACCTTTTGTATATCTTCTCGTTGTCGTGTTTTTTTTCAGGAAAACGAGAGTAAAAATTGAAAAACTGACAGCAAAAAAAGCACTGGTCCTATTCAATAAAAAGCTGAATAAATTACAAGCGCCAAAGGAAGTATCAGAAATGCTCAAGCTTTTTTACCAGTTTCTCAGCCAACGTCTTCAACGAAGTGGCGGTACATTGACACCTGATGAGGTTCATAAAATATTGACAAACGCTGGTATATTGCCGGATATCGCCAATGATGCTCGCTCCACGTTGAATTTGCTGGAAGCCTCGGTTTATACCGGACAGTCTAATCAGGATATCGATTCGTTAGAAGAAACGATTCGTGAACTGGCAAAAAAGTTGGATAAAGGAATCAAATCGTGAAAAATATATTTATTATCATATGCCTTTTGTTTATGGGTGTTCATGATGCAAAAGCTGAAAATGGTCAACGTTTGAACGACTTTGTTCAAGCCAACGAAGCTTATGCCAATGGCGATTATCAAAAAGCCATTGAACTCTATCATGCAGTGATCCAAAGTGGACATCCCACCGGTAGTTTGTATTTTAATCTGGGAAATTGCTACTATCGAATGGACCAAGTGGGTTGGGCAATTTTGTTTTATGAACGAGCCATGCGTTACATTCCTGATGATCCAGACTTGCTATTTAATTTAAAGCACGCCAGAAATCAAGTTGAAGATCAGGCAGAAAAGAAAACATCTGTTCCTTTGAAAAGCACCTTAAATCGTTTCAATCTCTCTGAGCTTTTTTGGTGTATGATGATTTGTAATATTGGGTTTTGGGGAATTTTGATCATTCGAAGATTTCATCGCTCAGAATGGTCTTACTATACCTTTGTCGTACTGAGTATTTTATGGGCTATTTCTCTGTTTTCTTTTTCTATCAAGTGGTATGATTTCCAATATGACAAACGTGGCATCGTCGTATCTTCAAAATCAATCGTTCGCGCCGGACCGGATGAACGAGAAACCGCATTGTTTGAACTTCATTCAGGAAGCATTGTTGGCTGTGAACGTCATGAAGGTAACTGGCGTCTAGTTCAGTTTTCGAAGGGTAAAAGAGGATGGGCAAAGATAGACACGATTGAGCCCGTTCGTGTTGATACACTTTGTATGATTGCAGCACAGCCAGGCAATAAGAATTGAACAGACTTCAAGCCCACCGATTACATATTTGATGATCAATCCCTAAATGATCCATAACACGAGCGGCCACAAAATCTGCCAGATCAATGATTGATGATGGCATCATATAAAAACCTGGGGCTGCTGGTAATATTGTCACGTTTTGACCTGCCAATTGCAACATATTTTCCAAATGAATTTGACCAAATGGCATTTCTCTGGGAACCAGAATTAAAGGACGTTTTTCCTTTAAACAAACATCAGCCGCACGTAGCATAAGATTGTCCGAATATCCATTGGCTATTGCTGCAGTTGATTTCATAGAGCAGGGGACAACAGCCATACCATTATGAAGAAATGATCCACTGGCCGGACCGGCAAAAAAATTATCAGGTTCGATTTCTTCGAGCAAATCCATATTGGAAGAATGGATTATATTGATTGAATGTAGATATTCTTTTAATGTTCCGCCAGTATATTTTTGGGAGAATAAGTGCGTATTTTGTGTCTCGTGCGCAAAGACTTTCTTGCCCATTGGTGTTACAATCCAGAATATAGTCACATTGGATGCCAGTAAACCTTTAATCAATTGCGTTGTATAAATAATTCCAGATGCGCCACTCGTGCCTAATATGATTTTTTTTACATCTGACATAAAAAAACGTCTCCAGCAACTCCTATCAAAAAAACAAGACTGATTGCACTGTTAATATGAAAAAAAGCAATAGGCACCTTGCGTAAATTGTCAGGTTTGACAATCAAATGTTCCATGAGAAGCGCAAGGCCAATTATAATGACAGCAAGGAGATAAATGAATTTCATATTAAACAAAAAGTATATGGTGACAAAGGCAAAAAAACAGCAAATGTGTAAAAAAGCCGATACTAAAAGGGCTGCTTTAATACCAAATTGAGCAGGTATCGAATAAAGCCCTTCGTTACGATCAAAGTCATAATCCTGACAGGCATATAATATATCAAAACCCGAAATATGGGTCAGCAGCGCAAAGCTCAATATAAGGATCGACCAGTCAAATTTTTTTGTAATTGCCACCCAGGCACCTATTGGCGCTATAGAGATAGCAAATCCAAGATAGATATGGCAAAGACTGGTAAAACGTTTTGAATAGGAATATATGAATAAAAGTAACAAAACAGGAATTCCCCAATAAAAGCAAATCATATGCAACTGAAAGGAGGCAAAAAGAAATAAGAATGAAAAAACAATGACAAACACAATGGACTGACCTTTGGAAATTTTACCCGAAGGGATTGCCCGCTCTGCAGTTCTTGGGTTTTTAGCATCAAAGGGGGCATCAACAATTCGGTTGAATCCCATTGCAGCGGATCTTGCCCCAATCATTGCCACCATAATCCATAAGATATCAGTTATTTGGATGGCAAAATTTTGTTGGAATGCTAAAATTACTGCTGTTAGAGCAAATGGTAAGGCAAAAACAGTATGGCTAAATTTTATCATTTTGCCAAAAGAAACGATTTTTTCAAACATTTTCAATATCTCTCATGCTGAATTGTAATTGTAGAACATAATGCCCTTCGAGCAATTTATTTATTTTATGAGTATTTAAGCGCTGAAAATAAGTACCTCATTATTGAATATTGTTGATTCGTTTCTGAACCATGATTACATTGAAGAAGATGAATAAGATGAATTTAAAGTGTCTTTTTTTCATCTTATTCATGGTTCAAAAACGAATCAACAAATATTGTATAATGATATCTATCGGGGCGCATTTCAAAAAAGGGGGCAAAATTTTTCCTACACCTTATCATTGGAAAAGCTTTAATAATAAACTTTTGAAAGATTATTGTAGAAACCCTTAATTTTTGAAAAATGTGTTAATTGGATCGGT
>Ga0272440_1002258_pt1 | contig 15151 bp, 7 predicted proteins | sample SSMMMBAug17_FD_192440 | JGI IMG/M metagenome (GOLD analysis project Ga0272440, IMG submission 192440) | Marine sediment archaeal communities from Little Sippewissett salt marsh, Falmouth, MA, United States - SSM-MMB-Aug17 | ecosystem: Environmental > Aquatic > Marine > Wetlands > Sediment ... | reverse complement strand
AATATAAATAAGAATGGGGTCATATCATGATTATTACTTTTAATGACCTTAAAAATTTGTTTAAAATTTTATATATTTTTATTGGAGGATACTTATGAATCAAAAACAACTTCAATTCATTTTTTGTTTATTGTTAGTTTACATTTTGTTGGCCTGGCAATCAGCTATTGCAAAACAGGTCATTCTGGCAACTTCAGAACGTGAACCTTATATTGGTGTTAATTTGCCAAATAAGGGATATGTACATGAATTAGTTACCGAAAGTTTTAAAAAAGTTGGATATGAAGTTGAAATCAATTTTTACCCTTTAGCAAGGGCCAAACATCTTGCAATAAATGGCGAGATTGATGGATTGGTTCCGACATATTATGAAAAAAACATGGACAATGTGTTTATTTTTTCCATGCCATTTCCTGGCGATAATATTGGCTTATTAAAAAAGAATTCTTTTTCTGTATCATATGATATAGATCCTGGTCGTGATTTAACAAAAGCGCTTCATGGCTTAAAGAAATATACATTTGGGGTTATCAGAGGAAATTCTATTTCGTCGGAATTTGATGCGGCAGATTTTATAAAGAAAGAATTTGTCGCAAAAGATTTACTAAATCTCGACAAACTGTTTGCAAATCGAATTGATTTTGTTGTTATTGATAAATACACTGCATCAGATCTTATGGTAAATCAACGCCCTGATTTAATTGGTCAATTGGACTTTATGAGGCCGCCTTTGGTTCGTAATTCGTTCTATATTGCATTTTCAAAAAAAACGAAGCACTATCAAACATTTGTTGACGATTTTAATCAAGGTTTAAGTATGCTGGAAAAAGCCGGTGATGTTAAACGAATCCAGGAGAAGCATGGTTTGTTTCACCCCAAATCATTAAATTCCGACAAAAAAAACCTTGTGATCGGTGTCATGGGAACTGATGATATCAGAATAATGAAAACACTTTCCAGTGAGTTTGAAAAATCACATCCTGACATTGAGCTTGAGTGGCGGTTTCTTAATGAAAATACGCTAAGAAAACGTTTGTTAGCAGATCTTGCTATCTCTGATGGCCAATTTGATATTATGATGATCGGCGCATATGAAGCCCCTATTTGGGGAAAAAATAAATGGATCATCCCTATCAAAGATTTGCCCGAAGACTATGATTTAAACGATATTGTAAAAACTGTTCGAAAGGGGTTATCCTATCAAAATAATCTATATGCGCTCCCTTATTATGCTGAAAGCACTATGACATTTTATCGAAAGGATTTGTTTGAAAAGGCTGGTTTAAAAATGCCTGATAATCCAACCTATCAGGAAATCATGAATTTTGCGAAAAAAATTCATGATCCTGAAAACAAGATTTATGGAATCGGTCTTCGGGGGAAACCAGGATGGGGGCAAAACATGGCCTTTATTTCGATTCTTGTTCATACCTTTGGTGGAAGATGGTTTGACGAAAAATGGCGCGCCACTGTTGACTCTGAGGAGTGGAAAAATGCACTTTCATACTACAAAGAAATTTTAGATAAATATGGACATCCAGATAAGGTCACTAATGGATGGTATGAAAATCAAAAACTTTTTGCTGATGGTCATTTAGGAATCATCATTGATGCCACTTCACTAGCAGGCAGATTATTCAATCCAAAGACATCAAAGGTTTATGATAAAATAGGTTTTACATCTACCCCAATCGCCTTGTATCCAAAAGGTTCACAGTGGTTATGGTCCTGGGCGTTAGCAATACCAGTTTCATCAAAGCTGCAAAAAGAGGCAACTGCTTTTATCACATGGGCAACCTCTAAGCAATATGTGAAATTAGTTGCGAAATCAGAAGGTTGGGTTTCTGTCCCACCGGGCGCGCGATATTCAACTTATTGCAAGGAATATATCGACGCCGCACCTTTTGCCAATTATGTTATTCAAGCCATTCAAAAAGCGAATCCAGTAGATTTCAGCGTTAAGCCAGTACCATACACAGGTCTACAATTTGTTGCTATCCCTGAATTTCCAGCAATCGGACATCAGGTTGGTCTAAGCGTCGCACAAATTTTGGAAGGAAAAATATCGGTTGAAAAGGCACTTCATGAATCACAAAAGGTGCTGAACGAGCAAATGAGAAGATCAGGATACTTGAATAATGGGGTCACCCATTAAAGGGTGTCCCCGGAATTATAGGGATTGTAAATTTTGGTGATAAAGGAAATTTGTGGAAAACCAGAAGAGATATTGCAAAGCATTTTTGGTCTGAATAAATTATTGTTTGTATATTGATTTTTGGGATAAAAATATTAAAAAATAAAAAATTAGCCCTAAAAGGGATTTAATTCGCCCTAGCAGGGCTTTATTTATTAATTTCTTAAAGAATGCTCGGAAAATAACATGTTCATTTTTCTTGAACGTACAAAAGAATAAGGTCGTGTAGAGAAGTAGCATGCTACGTTTCTACAATAAATTATCCTCAAAACGAACAATTTACAATTTAAATGAATCGCCTACCCCTGTCCAATAGCCACTAGGCCGACATGACACCCCCCGGAACATCGTTGACCGGCCTCGTCACCACAGACCATCGCTACCTCAAAACGAACAATATCAATAATGGGGAAGTTATTTTGCGAGATTTTCTTAATGATACATTTTCTCCACAAATCGATTCAATTCCTGAATTTTTGTACTCATCTGCCGAGAAAATCGTTTGGTTTTTTGTGTCTGGTCATTTAATTTTTGAATCATTTCTATCATCTCCTGGGCACCTCGTGTGGAATTGAGGGTATATTTGGACATACTTTCTGTAATATCAGCAGCTTCTGAGATAGCCCTTGCGATTTGTTTGGAGCCAGTATCACTGTTTTGAACACTCTGGCTGATTTTTCCAGCAGAGCGATTCTGCTGATCCACAGCATCGGCAATAAATCCAATGGTCACACTGACCATATCAATCGTGTCAGAAATATTGTTAATGACTTCAATCGCATTTTCTGTTTTAGAATGAACACCTTCAATCCGGCTGGCAATGTCTTCTGCTGATGTTGCACTCTGGCTGGCAAACTGCTTGATTTTATTGGCAACAACAGCAAACCCTTTTCCAGCTTCACCAGCAGTTGAGGCCTCTATGGAAGCATTCAAAGCCAATAAATTGGTCTGTACTGCAATTCGTTTAATAACACCAGTCACTTTGCCGATTTCTTTTGCAGCTTCACCCAGCGAATTGATTGTAGTATTGGCCTGTGCAGCCATTTCCATAATATTCTCAGAGATGTTCATTCCCTCTTCAGTGCTTCGGGCTATGTAACTTACAGATGCTGTCATTTTATCAATAGATTCCGATGTTTCATTCATGTTGTCAGCTACATGATCGGTGGTGGATGATATCCCAATAATGTTTGTACTGACATTTTGAGATGATTTGGTCATTTCATGAATAAAATGGGTTAATTCTGATGCTTTATGGAGAATTTCATTGCCAGTATTGTTTATCATTTCCATATCTGAAAACAATTTTTGAGAATTTTTTTCAAAATTCTTCAATGATTGCTCAAGTTCTTGTTCACCCTTTTTTACGCCACTTAATAGTTGAGAAGATTTATCAATGTATGCATTAATAAAACGAACTGTTTGCGCAATTTCATCCGAATGCATTACCGGCATTTGTTCATGATGCGGTTGCCTGTCGTCAATGCTTCTTTTTAAAAAATTTTGAATATCAAACAGGGGAAACAACAAGCTCTTTTTTATGGTTTTTTTGATAAAATAATAGCCAATAAATGCAAAAAAAATCGAAACTGCCAGAAATATCAGCTTGAATATTTGGGATTGCTTTTGAGCGATTTGCATACTCTTAGTTATCTGTAGATTTAACGCCTGATACAACTTTTGAAAACATTTTTGAATGATTTGCCTGTTTTTATCAAAGTTTTCTGAAAACATATCCTGTTGATCGAATTCATTGTGATGGGTGGAATGATTAATTTTTGAGTTTGAAACATCTCGTCTGTATTTGTGAAATGCATTGGCTGTAAATAATTCATAATGCTTTATTATTTTTTGAATCGTTGACTGTGTGTCTTGGTCTACATTCAATTTTTGCAAATGAAGCAATGACTTTTCAGCTTCAATCGCATTAATTCTGGCTTTATCCAAATATTTTTCATCCTTGTATGTCAAGGCCTGATTGTAGTGTGTTATCTGTTGAAAAAATGCATGTTCTGCATTCTGACAGTATTGTTTCATAGGAACCAGATTGTCTTGAATTTGCATATAAAAGACTTCATTGGAAAATGCATGTGAAAAAGCAATGATTATCAATGCAAAATAGCCGAATAGCACACAAGAAAACGACAGCCAAATTTTCTGATTTATTGAAAATGATTTTAACATTTTTACACCTTACAGTTTAATGTCATCGCTCATTGTTCCGACATGTCATCTGATAACTGTTTTGCCAAATCAGCCAGTTCAGTGGCAGATTGATGAATACTAAATATTCCTTCATTACTATCTTTGATGGCACTACTTACGCCCCGAATACTATGTGCAACTTCATTGGCACCTTTGGCCATTTCACCAATATTTCGGGCGACATCGTTTGCGCCAGTGGTCAATTCAGCCATTGCTGATGCAATTTGATCTGCACGAGTGTTGGCTTCAGAGGCGTTTGCAGCAATTTCATTTACAGCAATGGTTTGACTTTCAACAGCAATCATAATCGTTTCTGATGAAGTATTCATTTCTTCAATAATACTGGAAACATCTGCAATGACATCAACAGCCTCTTTTGTATTAACCTGAACATCAGAAATTCTCGTGGCGATATCTTCAGCCGCTTCAGCACTTTGATCCGCGAACTTCTGGATTGCATTTGCCACAACAGCAAAACCTTTGCCTGCCTCACCAGCAGCGGCAGCTTCAATAGCGGCATTCAATGCAAGCAGATTTGTTTTATCTGCTATTCGCTTGATTACCTCAGTTACCTTACCAATTTCATTGGCAGCCAGGCCCAGTGATGTCATTGTTGCGCCAGCTTTTTTTGCCATATTTGTTGCTTTATCCGCAATTTTTGACCCCTGCCGTGCATTCTCGCCAACCCCTGTCATGGATGCGGACATTTCTTCAATAGCACTGGCAACAGAATTGATATTTTCATTCATTTGTCGTGCAGTATTGGAAATTCCGGTCACATTTGTACTCATTTCTTCAACAGATGATGCAATCATGTTAATGTTGACATTCATTTGTTCTGATGATCCAGCAACGTTTTCAGCCTGATTATTCATGATTTCTGCATTTTTTTTCAATTGGTCAGCGATACTAACAATATTACTGGACTTAATCTCCAATGTTTCAGAAGTCTTTTTCTGAGAAATGGTTGTTTCTTTTTTTTCTTTGATAGATTCTTGATGATTTTGTATTGCCTCTGCTTTTTCCAAGGCATTTTTCTTACGCATCGAATAGATACGATCTGCAAGCCCCAAGGAAAGCAACAACACCATGAATGCCGAGCCAATCTGTGCCGAATACTCTGTTGTAAATGTTACTGGCAATAAACCAGTTGTTTTTGCAGTATAAGCAATAGAGCCGACCAGAAAAACGAACCATGCCATCAGATAATAACGTGCCGAATGATTGCCCCGATAATATGAAATGCAACCTGTTGCCATTAAAATGATAGCAAATATGGCTGAATAAACAACCGCTAAACGAATCAATAGGTCATTGCTTCCACTAAGTGAAAAAATCATGATTGCCAGTCCCAGATAACCCACAACTGTGATGGGTAGAGAAACAATTGGCAAAGGTGACTCATTGGATAAAAATATACTTGAAAAGCGCGCACCCCAAAATCCCAAAAGACCAATAAAAAAAGGAATAGAACGATTGGCCCACCATGCGGCATTGGGCCATAAATACTCAAAGCCATGACCATTCAATGATAATTGAAAAAACACATAACTGATAATAAAAACAACATAGTAAATGAAGCAGCGATCCCGAACCGCCATAAACAAAAATATATTGTACAAAACCATGACCAATAATGCGCCATAGTATACGCCAATAATGACTTGTTCATTATTGACTTTTTCTACAAAAGACTCTGGTGTCCACAAATATAGCGGCAATTGTAATGAACCCTCGGTTTTGACATTCAAAAACAAAGTAATGCGTTGTTCAGGTAGGGTTCGTAGTCGAAAAATACAATGATGATAATCTATTTCACGCTGGGAATATGGCAAGCTGTCACCAGAATGACTGATTCGATATTGGCCATTTGTATCCAAAAAATAGAATGCCACGTAATCAATGTGGGGATAAGCAAGCTCCAAAAACCAATCCTTTACCTGCTGGCTTTTTGAGATAATATTTATTTTTAACCAATAGTTAGAACGTGTAAATCCTAAATTGAGAATCTTTTGCTGAGACACATGGAATTTTGGAATAAAGGTATCTGATGCAATATCCTTGATCGTCCATTCCTGATTCTTGTCTTCAATATAAAGCAAATACTTTCCCAGTTCATAAAAGTCAATATTTTCGTTAAGTTCTAAGGATCGTTCAAAATATATCGATTCGTCAGCTGCTATGATATTTGCCGGCGTGACGCTAATCGTTAACATCAGCCCGATTAAGCATGAAATTATTGTTTGCATGGTATCCCCTGACTTAAAACAATAGGTTTAAATATTTAACTGATTGATCGTGTTCATCAGTTCCGAAGCCATATATGCCAACTCCTGCGAAGCATTGTTGGTTGATTCAGCCTGGCTGGCAGTTTGCTTGATTTTAACAGCGATATTATTGATCAGGCTCAAAGCATCGTTGGCACTGTTGGCAACTGTATGCCCTGCCTGGACATTTTGATTGGTATGTTCTGAAATACTTGTTGCAGTTTGGGTTTGTTCCATAACAGCAGTTGCATTTTTTTCGTTAATACCCGCAATTTCATCAATAATCGTGCTGATTTGTTCCATGGCCTGAACCGCATCCTGTGTACTCATTTGAATATTCTCAATTTCCAGCGCTATTTCATCAGTAGCGTCAGCCGATTGTTTGGCCAGTTTTTGTACCTCATCAGCAACCACCGCAAACCCTTTACCTGCAATTCCAGCGCCCTCGGCTTCAATAGCGGCATTTAAGGCCAATAAATCTGTTCGATCTGCAATATCATTAATCACAGTGATAACTTTTCCAATTTGCTCTGATGCTTCAACCAGTGCTTTCATTTTTGCATTAACTTCCGCTGTTTTAATATTGGCATCTTTGGAGATCTGATTTGCTTTTTCAGTATTTTTGGCAACATTTCTCAATGAAACTGTCATATCCTGCACAGAATCCGCCTGACTGGAAACATTGGTCGCCATTTCCTCGCCTAATGTTGCCATGCTGGCAATGCTCGTTGCACTTTGTTCAGACATGGTTACAATATCTTCTGTTGAAGTCTTAATCTCAGCAGACATTTGAGACAGTGAATCCAATGTCGCGTTTAATTGTTCGGTAATACGTTTTACTTCATCCACAATATTGCTTATCATGCTTAAATCTGTCAGGCTTAAAAACGATCCCCGCTCATTTTCATTGATATTATAAGGCACAACAGTAAAATCAACTGGTATGGTCTGTTCATTTTCACCCACATGAATACGTGTTTCAACAGATATGACACTCCCAGATTGACTTGCATGCCGGCAAGGACAATTTTTGCCCTCACATTTTGTTGATCGAATGATTTCTTTGCATGATTGATTCAATACATCGTTTCGATCCATTTTTAACAATTCGAGACCAGAGTTATTGATAAATTTAATGTGAAATTTTTCATCAAGCTCAATGATGGGAACAGGGACAATAGACAGCTTTTGCTGCAAACGATTGTTGATATCAATTAAATGATTGAATGTAAGTATGACCGGCTGAAGCAAACTAATTCTGGATGTATACGACAAAAGGGTCGATCCTTTTTGTAACTCACCTGTTACATAAAGAAGCATCCCATTAATCGTGCGTTTCAATATAAAATATCCCAGGGCAAACATAAGTATCAGAATACCAATCACAGTTAAGGAAAGATGTATTACATACATTTTTATCTCTTTCATATGCTGCGCTGATTCTTTCCTGATTTTTCTTACGTTTTGCTTAAACATATCTGCTGCCTGCGAAGACTCTTTGGCTAGTATTGGCAGAGTAGCTTTTTCCATGTCCTTCGTGTTTTGTTTAATGGATATAGATAGTGAATCAAAGAGTTTTGAGCCATGAAAACCGGTGCCAAAAACAAAAACAAGGCAAATTACAGCAATTGCAATAACCTGCCAGGAGATTTTTTGTTTTAACAGCTTCATTTTTTACTCCTTATTATTGTTGTTTGAAATTAATTGATGACTCACCTTAAATGGATCAACCATACATTTTAAATTACTGGACAAATGATTTAGAACAATAGCAGTTTCGTTAATTTGATGACTTATTTGACGATTAAAAGAAAGACTTTCGCTTACACCTTGAATGCGGGTGGAAACATCATTTGCCCCCATGGCAACCTGCGCAGTATTTTCAGCAGCATCATTAACAGTGCGGCTTAAATCTTCAATAGAAACATTGATATTCCTTGCACGTTCATCTGCTTCAAGTGCGTTACTGGCAATTTCCTGGACTGCTTTTGTCTGCTCAATCACAGCAAATGAGATAGATTCTGACGATTCATTCATTTCCCTGATAATGGATGATACATCCTTAAACACATTTTCAATTTCAAATGTTCCTTTTTGAACGCTTGCAATTCTGTCGGTAATATCTTTTGCTGCCCTGCTGCTTTGTTCGGCAAACTCTTGAATGGCACTTGCAACCACAGAAAATCCACGACCCGCGGAGCCGGCTGATGCCGCCTCAATTGTGGCATTCAATGACAATATATTGGTTTTATGCGCAATGCGTTGAATAAACTCAGATACCCCACCAATTTCATCAGCCGCATGCCGCAATGAATTAACTGTTTTCCCCGCTTTCTTTGCCAGAACAACAGCCTGTTCAGCAATCTTTGTACCATTTTTTGCACGTTCTCCAACATGTGTTAACGATGACGACAATTCCTCAATCGCATTTGCAACACTATTGATATTATTAAATAAGAAATCTGATGTTGAAGAAACCATTTCCATATTGTCACTGATTTGTTCAACACTATTCGCAATGGTGTGAATATTTGCACTAATCTGAACTGATGCTTCAGCAACAATATTGGCTTTAGATTCAGCCTCTTCAGAATGATTTGATAGTTGTTCAGCAATATCAGTCATATTGTCAGCCGAACCTGACAGCATGTTTGCATTTTCTTTGACATCAGCAATAATTTTTCTAAATCCCTCTAAAAGCTGACCTAAAGCCTGAGCCAGTGAATTTAATTCATGTGAAGCTGTTGTTGTGGTAATTTCAACAGATAAATCCAGTTTTTTTAATTGTCTGGCAATTCCCATTAAATAATTGATAGGGTTTAATATCAGCCATCGCAATGAAATTATTAATGTTGCGCCAAGAAGTGCAACCACCAGGAATGATCCTATGGATTGCGCGAGAAACAAGCCATTCAACTGTTTGTAAATATTGTTTCGTGTCTCATGCAACTCATTCATTTCCTGGTTTTTAAGAACTTGTATTTGTTGCTCAATTTTTTCAATGGTGTAATAGAGTCGAATGATTTCTACTGATGGTATTTCAGTTTGTTTGTTGATCACCATATATTGTTTTAATTGTAATGTGCTTGGAAATTTTTTCGCTGTTTGAACTGTATTTGATTTCCAACCAACTAAAAATGACTGCCCGGTCTTATCACAAAATTCAGCGGCAACAACCATCGGATGCGTCAGCAAGCTTTGAATTTGAAATGCAAACGTCTGTTCATAGATAACATCAACTGATTTCATCAGTGTTATCAAATTATTAACCTGTAATGTCAGTTGATTGGTCAGTATTTTTTTTTCACTGTAGAGCCTGTATAAGTAATAGTTTTCTTTTTCATCAACTTTTATATCAGTCATTTTGTTTAACAATACAATTTCATATTGAACCACAATAATGCAGCCTACTACCATCAGCAGCAAAGCGATTCCACATGATAAAAAGATTATTTTTGTTGCAACGCCTGTTTGCTTCATAAAACTAAATCCTAACGTTTTAATTCTACAGCGTTTAAAAATTTTGATGCGTCAAGGATAATCAAAAGTTTGTCTTCGAGCTTACACACACCCTTTTCAAGTTCAGTTTTTCGAAAATCTCTGGCAATTCCCGAAATATTTTCTTCAGTCACTCTGTATTCAATCAAGCTTTCTTCAACTTCAATCATATGACCAATTTGATCAACCATGACACCAAAAGATTCACCGACATTGGGATGAAACAACAGTACTCTGCTGGATTCATCAATGGATTTGGTAGAAAAATTGAGTAACAACCGCAAGTCCAACACCAGATGCACATGTCCGCGAATATTGACAAAACCGAGCATCTCAGGTGGTGCATGATGAATTTTTGTGAGTACCACTTCATCAATAATTTCTTTAACATCTAAAATATCAACACCAAAATAATGCCCGGCCATTTGAAAAGAACAAAACTGACGTTTCGATTCTGGAATTTTCTTTTTTTCTGATGTAATATTATTAATTTTTCGCATTAATTCTCTCCTGGATTACTTACTTAATAGCTTTGAAACAACTTCAACAATTCGATCCCGATCTACTTTAACTTCATAGGCATCAAATCCAGCTTTCAGTCCAATTTCACGATCTTTTTCAGAGTCAAGACTGGTCAAAGCCAAAGCTGGAATATAAGGAAATTGTTCATCCGCACGAACAGCCCTTAAAAATTCCAGACCATCCATAACCGGCATCTCGATATCAGAAATAATCATATCCACTTTATTTGTTTTCATTTTATCGAGCGCTTCAGCACCATTATCCGCAGTAATTACCTCATAGCCGGCTGATGACAAATGTCCCTTGACCAAACGTTGAAAAAATAAGGTATCCTCAGCCAGCAATATGGTTTTGGTTTCATGATCTTCAGCGTCCTGCGCAATTGAATCGCCAAAAATGGCTTTTTCAGCAGCTTCAACCAGTCGATATATATCAATAAATATTGTAATGTAATCATTGACAATCGCTGTGCCTAAAAGGCCATCCTCCATGTAGCTTTCCTTGTTTAACACCAAAGGCAGGTTGATTACATCTATCAGATTGGATGCCAAAATGCCAATGGGACGTTGGGATTGCTTGGGCAGGAGCAGGTACATTTTATCTGATGTTTCACATGGAGATACGTTGAGCAATTTTTCCAATCGAATCAGAAGTGTCGGCACTTTATCTACAGATATATATTCATTACCGCCAATTGTCTGAATACGAGAAGGATCAATTAGCTCAACACGCCGCATTAACAATAAAGGCACAGCAAATTGTTCTTCTATACCGCTTTTAAACAATAAAATGCGATGACTGTCTGTTTTACTGGAACGTGTTTCCTTGTCTTTTTGTTCAACTTCAGTTGTAAATCGAACCCCTGCGTGCATGGCAATTCCATTGACATCAAGAATCAGCGCGACAGTGCCATCACCCATGATTGTTGTCCCCGAATAAATAATCAATGGATTGACTGCTGAATGCAATGGATTGACCACAATTTCTTCTGTACCAATCACTTCATCAATAATAAGCCCAAATCGTTGATTGCCAATTTTCAACACTGCAAAAATAAGAATTTGCTGAATATCATCATTTTCTTTAAGCTTTTCCTTTGCAATTTTTCTATAGGTTTCTGAAATTTCAGAACGATCATCCTCTTTAAATTGATTTGGCCGACATAATACTTCCTTTAAACGCACCAATGGCAACAATTGTTTTCTTAAGCGGAACACCTCTTGATCCCCATTGCATTCAATCAGTGTATAAATTTCATCATCATAAAGGGATACCAATTCTTCAACATTCACTTCAGGAATGGCAAATTTTTCACTATTTACCTGAACGATCAAGCAGGGAATAATTGCCAGCGTCAGCGGCAGCCTGAGATGAATATTCAAACCCTGTCCCACACGAGAATCCATTTCAATAGAGCCGCCCAATTGTTCAACTGCTGTCTTGACAACATCCATGCCCACACCTCGGCCAGAAATTTCGGTTGCTTTATCAGTCGTGGAAAATCCTGGCATCATAACCAGGGATAGAATTTCTTTTTCGCTCATGCGGTCCAGTTCTTCCTGTCTTTTTAAGCCTTTTTCAACAACCTTTTCACGAATTTTTTGCGGATTGATCCCTCGACCATCATCCTCAATAACAATATTAATCTGGCCCGCCTCATGATAGGCTTTAACATTTATGTAACCTGTTTCGGGTTTTCCAACTTTGGAACGTTCTTCAGGGGTTTCAATGCCATGATCGCAACTATTACGTATGATATGCGTCAGGGGATCGGGTAAGGATTCCAGGATTGTTTTATCCAGCTCCACTTCATGACCATTAATAATTATAATTATAGATTTGTTACATTTTTTTGATATATCACGCACAATCCTTGGCAAACGACCAAACAAGGTTCCAATGGGCTGCATGCGCGTCCGCATAATCGCTTCCTGAAGCTCTGATGTTACCATATCCAGGCGTTGAGAATTATCTGCCATGCGCGTATCTGTTTTATCAACAAGCAAAAGATGCTGATTTCTTACCAATACAAGCTCACCCGCAAGATTCATAATTTTGTCAAGAATATCGACACTGATTCGGATTGTGTCGGATTGCTCTCGATGTCCAACTGGCAGGCAGGCATTTACATTTTGACGTTCTTTTTCAACGAGTTTATTTGTCGTTTCTTTTTCAGCGACTTTATTTGAAATTTGAGTTTTCAGCGTTTCTTTATTCGGGGCTTGCTTTTTGATATCAGATGCAGGAATTTTTTTGTTTTCAGCCTTTTGATTTACAGGTTTTTTGGGTAAGACCGGCGGTGTTACTTTTTGTCTGGGCGGATCGGGCTGTTTTTCAGTGGTTTGTTGTTGATCTGATATTTGAGGATCAGATGTGTAATCAACAGGATGAATTTTATCTTTATTAAGCTGTAACACAACAGAAATGTCGTTCAGATTAAGATTGGTACCATATAGCACCTGGCAATACAATGGAATTGAAGCAAAATCAACTGCCAAATCCTGCGCTGATGAATCCCATTTAACTGAAATGATTGTGCCCATACCATTGAGATCTTTAATCAAAGTGTCGAGGTTAATATTTTGTTCAATGCTCAACTCAGTTAGATCGTAGTCCAGTACAAAATAATTTGGATGATTAATGTTTTGGATAAATTCCAAATCAATCTGGAATCCGGATTGAGATAATTTTTCGATAGTCAGTTTGTCGGAAGAAATTTCACTTTCAGTGGTTTGTTTTTCAGGGGCTTTTTTATCACTCGCTTTGCTTTGTTTCTTTGCTGGAGGGGCAGTGTCTGTCTCTGCGGCATGAATCAATTCCTGAAGTCTATCGTAAACCTCTTGAATATCAAGTGATTCACTGCTTGTTGGATCATTGATCATTGTTTGCAAAAGGTCGCTTCCTGACAAAAGTGCATCAATATAAACTGATTCAGGCTTTATAACGCCCTGACGCATTTTCTGAAGCAAAGCTTCCATCACATGCGCCAATCGCGTAATTGTATTCAAATTTAAAAAACCTGAACTGCCTTTGACTGAATGGATAGATCGAAACACCCTGTCAATCAAGCTGGAATCGGGATTTTCTTGCGATTCAAGGGCCAAAAAATTGTCCTCAATATTATCTAAATGCTCCCGGGCCTCAGCGATAAACTCATTGAGCATGTTCTGGTCAATTTGCATGCTTTTTTCCTTTTTAGGTTGCCTGAAAATTAAGAAGATACATAATAATATCCTTTTAAAGTAAGTCCATAATATTATAGAGATGTATTAATTGAGTTTCTTACAATTTTTTTTGTATTTTAAAATTTTTTTTTAAGTATTTAGATTTATTATGCTTATTGATTTTGCAAGCGTTACAATAATAATTGATATATTTATACCTACAACTTTTGTTGTAAAAAAATTAAATATTATTAATAATCCATATTTATTGTAATAAAAGGATTTTTAATGCTTTGGCCAGATAGATATTTTTTGGGGGATCGTATATTTTTGATTATTTTTGGGATCGTTTTTTTGGGAATTTTTTGGGATGATTAGAAATACTCGAAAAATAAGTTCCCCATTTAATCATTGTTCATTCATTTATTTTGAACCAGGATTACGCTGAAGAAGATGAATAAGATGAAATAACACACACTTTAAATTCATCTTTTTCATCTTCTTCAGCGTAATCCCGGTTCAAAAAACAAATGAACATTTATACATTCATTTATTATAAATGGGGAACTTATTTTTTATTATAAATGGGGAACTTATTTTTCAAGCATTCCTTAGAAATGTAAGGGCACAACCTATTTCTACCCAAAACGTATGATCGTTTAGGCATGCTCAGAAAATAACATCCTAATTATTGATATTGTTCGATTTGAGAAAAATGTACTGTAGAGACGTAGCATGCTACGTCTCTACACGACGTAGCATGCTACGTCTCTACACGACCTTATTTTTTGAACGTTCAAGAAAAATGAGCATGATATTTTTTCGAGTTTTTCTCTGATATATTGCGGTTTATCGATATTTTCTTAATTCCAGCACTGCTTTTTCATACATAATCGCAATTGTTGCGATGGCTTCATTCACAGCATAAATGGCAGTATTTTTTCTCGTGGCATTGTCTTCATTAAGCATGATATCACAATTATCCCGATTTTCTCTGGCCAGATAGGTCAAAAAAGCATTTTCAGTCAGAAGTACGTCCAGTCGATCTGTGCTGTAATCATTGGCACGACCACGAATGTAAGCCTCAACCAGATCGTAATCTTCAAAATTGCGATTGGGATCACTGCCGCCCAGTACACGTTCACCATAGCCATAATTATCATTTTCCAAACCCTCAATCCATTCTTCATAAGCCGCATGGTTGAAACCGAGGGTATTCCATATATGAATCTGAACGTTGGCATCACCTGCGTAATGAATGGCAGCAGTTAAAAAATTGACATCCTGAGCAGACAAAGAAT
>Ga0272440_1002257_pt1 | contig 15154 bp, 5 predicted proteins | sample SSMMMBAug17_FD_192440 | JGI IMG/M metagenome (GOLD analysis project Ga0272440, IMG submission 192440) | Marine sediment archaeal communities from Little Sippewissett salt marsh, Falmouth, MA, United States - SSM-MMB-Aug17 | ecosystem: Environmental > Aquatic > Marine > Wetlands > Sediment ... | reverse complement strand
TTTTTTTCATTTCAGGATAACTGAAATTTTCCAAATTCCATTTTTAAAACCCTGTCTGCTACATGAAAATATCGATCATCATGGCTAACTGCTATGATTGTCTTTCCTTTATCTTTCAAATCTTTTAACAAAAAGTCGTAAAAATATTTTCTAAAATCAGGGTCCTGATCGGCAGCCCATTCATCATACACACAAATCGGTTTATCATCCAATAAGCTTACGATCATTGCAAGTCTTTTTCTCTGGCCTGTCGATAAATTAATATTCGTGAATTTCCCATCAATTATTTCTGTTTTTAGATCCAGCTTCATCAATTTCAGTAAGTCATTAAGTTTTTCAAAATCTTTTGTTTGTTTATATCCATACAATATTTTAAAAAGATGGAAGTCGTTAAATATAATAGAATATAATTCTCGATAAGGGGGATAGCTTTTTTTTGTAATCGTTAAATCATCTAACTTAATTATCCCTGATGTTGGGTAGTATAGGCCAGTTAGTAATTTTAAAAATGTCGATTTACCACTTCCATTACCGCCGATAACAAAAACAAGCTCACCCTGTTGGATTGACATGTCAAAAGGACCTATCGTAAATAAAGGATTGCCCTCTGCATCTGGATAATAATAAACAGTTTTTTCAAATTGAATCTTTTTAAAAGAAGTAAATTTTTGAACAGGCACTGTTGTTTTATAGGTTTTGCTTGCATCATCAAGTTGATTTTCCAGTTGATATAAAACTCCGATAGCAACATTTGCTCTGGCAAAATCTGGCACAGCACCCACCAAATTATTCAGCGGTCCGATAATAAATAAAATTGCAGCAGCTATTCTGATGACCAATTCACTATCAATATGACCAAATCTTGGCAGAAGAAAAGTGACGATTGCAAGCAATATATAAAAAGAAGTTTGAGAAAACATTAAATCTATGACAAATTGTATTCCTGTTTTGATTTTTAATTTTTCTGTATCAATTGCGATTTCATTAAGTATTTCCAAATGATGATCTGTCTTTTTTTTATTGATTTTCAACTCCTTGAAACCATCAAGTGTATCATTTAACATGTCAAAAAAAATATTTTCTTGATTAATTGATTCTTCCAGGTTACTTGAAATTTGCTTTTCATGGTACAAGTATATGAAAATCGCAGCGCTCAGTGTGATTATTGTAATAAAAAAAGCAATTTTCGATATGAGTAATAAATAAAATATACAGAAAAAAAGTGTAATGCCTGCTTGTAACGCATTCAGAAGAATTGTTATTGATTGAGAAATAATATTTGTATTTTGAGTAAGCCTGGTAAATATTTTACCTTTTCCGATATTTTCAATAAAAAAAAGCTCAGAGTTCGCTATTTTTTTTGCAATTCTGATACGAACTTTTCTTATGATATTTTCAGCGATAATCGTTGATTTTGTTAGTGAGTATCTCTTCCCGATTATAAATATTGAAAATGCAATAGAAAAAAGTATGAAATATCTAAAATTTAAATTGTCATACGAAGCCGTATCTGCAGCGATGGTGATTATTCCTAATATAAAACTATTGGCAAGTCCGGAAACTACTGACATAAAAATGATGGGAAAACCTGGTGTGGTAGTTTCCTGGTTATATAATTTGAAAAGATTTATTTGCGATAGATTCATGGTAAGCCTATCCTGAAGTTACAAACAATAAAGTAATTAAGATTAAAATCATGCCTTTTGGGGACGTTCCCAAGCGTATGCATGGGAACGTTGAAAAAAAAGGCATCTCTAATTTTTAATCATCAGTTGATTTCTACTGAAGCTCAATTTAATATTCAGTAAGCCTTCCCCCTGAAGCGTTAGCAGGCTCATGATGACGACGCGCATTTCTTGCAGGAGATGTTTCTTCAGGATACAAAATGTCTAAAACATCATATAGTACAAGTGGATGAATTTTTGCACCCTGGATAATTGTTCTGTTCGTGCAAATACCAAATGATACATGCTTTTCCAAATGATAAAAGGCACCACAATCATAACCGCCAATTTGCCCTGGATGTTGTATGAGCCCATTTGAAGTATCATGTACAACGCCGAGCCCCATTTTTATCCAGGGATTTACATCAATCTCGTTGTCTAATATTAACGCTTGATATTCTTCATTTAGCAAGTTTCCTTCCCCTATTGCCTTAATCCATTTCGCAATATTCTCAGGAGTAGAAATCATATTTCCGGATGAATCAACATGGGAGGGTTCTCGAAAAGAACAATCTTCAAGCATTCCAGACACCTCATAAGGCGGAAACTGCTCTACCATATCGATATAACCATGCGCAAATTCACCAAAAAAGTCAGTTTGGCCTGCCTCAGGAATATATGTATCGGTCAGCCCCAAATGATCAATGAACCTTGTGCGGACTTCATTTTCCCATGTATTATTTGTTGCTTTTTCTATAATCATTCCCAATAAAACATAACCCGTGTTTGAATAATAAAACACCAGATCATCAGGGTAAGATATCGGGTCATGAGAAACAGCAATGTCAATAAGTTCCTGAGGAGTATATATTTTAGACTGGTTATAAAAGTAATCATTCAGCCAACTATCATCATTTGTAAAATTGGCTAAGCCGCTTGTATGAGTAATCAGATGTTGAATTGTCATATCATTGGCATTATATCCTGTGTAACTGTCAGGTTCAGGTTCTGGCGGAGTAGGAACGACGCCAGGCAGCCAATGGGCAACAGTTTGGGTTAAAAACAATGTTCCTTCTTGAGCTAATTGCAAAATTGTCATGGCTGTAAATGTCTTGGTTACACTACCAATTCGGAATTGATGTTTTGGTGTCATTTGAGTATCATTGATTTTATCGGACTCTCCACTTACAAAATTTTTCACTTCTTGGTTTTCATTGATAATTGTCATGACAAGACCAGGCAAATCATATTCTTTACAAGCATAATCAAGAAATTGCTGAACCCTCTCATCACATGAAGGTTCATATCCTGCTGCTGTTTTAAGCGCAAAAATAGCTTCATGAACGCCGGTTTTTCCATCGCCATTAATATCAAATTGTTCTGCTACTGCGGGATTGACAACAAAGCAAACAATCATTAAGCAAAAAGTTCCCAGATAATTGGTAAATAAATTTTTCTTCATTTTTTCTCCTTTTTTTCGTAAAAAATTAAGGAATCCTTCATATTCCAGTTAACACTTTTTCGCGCATCGTTTGTCTGATATACAGATGCACAGCCGTGCTTCTCTATAAAAGTGCAACAAACAATCACAATTTTAAAAACGTGTTCATTCGTTTTCAACAAATATGAAGAATGCCAAGATTAATTATATTATCGTCCAACTTTGGTTTTTCCAAGTCAGTCAGGAGGACAATCACTGACTAACACGGACACCCACATCACGCGTTTGGAAAAACCAAAGTTGGACGATAATAGTTAAAAAGCACCCTGTAAATTCATAAAAAACCAATAAATAAAAAAAAATTGCACCTCCTCTCTCACGTATTTTTATTGGTTCAATTTTATTCAAATTAATTTCACGTTTATAAAATTAAAAGTGAAATTTGTTTGTTGACCATTCCTAAGTCATGCAAAGGCAATAATCTGTTTGAGTTTATCTTCAAAATTCATCATCATTTTTTTAATGGTTTCCATTTGATATCGTTTCGTATCAAACATGATGTATAACTGCAATTTTTGTTTTTCAATAACTGCATTAATATCGATGGCATGAATTATTTTTGCATTTTTGCTGATGGAGTGACCGGGAGAATTTTCTGCTATTTTGAATAACTCGGTGCCAGTATCGGTGAAATGTCCCAAATAGTTAAAACTGATACTCGGTTGTAAATTAAATTTCAGGCCCTTTTTATTTTTTTGGGGTGTGATATATTTTAAAATGTTATATCCCAAACCTTCATTAGGAATACGTCGAAGTATTTGTTTGATGGTTTCAATCTGCTTGGATGTATCTTCCAAGTCAGGTGATTCCAAAATAACAGGATAAGTGCATGTAAACCAACCGACAGTCCTGCTTACATCAATATTTTTAAATATTTCTGGCCTTCCGTGCCCTTCAAGCGTAATTAATGTTTTTTGTTCTCCATGCCATTTTTTCATTGCATAAGCCAAACATGTTAGCAAGATTTCATGTAGACTCGTGTTAAAAATATGTGTTAATTTAGTTGTCAACAAATTTGTTTCTGATCCTGAAAGAGTCAATCCAATTGTGCTGGTGTTCTGCATTAAATTTTTGTGCTGAGTGTCTCCGGTTTCAAAATCACAAGGCAGAATTCCAGTAGGTGTGGATTCAATTTTATGCCAATAATCTATTTCTTTCAGCAGGGAATCACTTGTGCTGTATAATTGAATGTTTTCTGCCCAATCTTTAATTGAATTTGTTTTGAATGGCAACGTTATTATTTTTTCAGATAAATATTGTTGGTAGCCATGCACAATATCTTCAAGTAAAATTCGCCAGGATATGCCATCAACAATCAAGTGATGAAGAACGATCAGTAATCTATCTCCATCATTTAGCTTAAATAATGCAGCTTTCATTAAAGGCCCTTTTTCAAGATCCAGGCTTGCTTGAAGACGTGCAATCTGATATTCGAGATTCTCATCTGCCTTTTCAGTATTTCTTAAATCTATTTTTTGAAAATACAGTGGATGATCCAATCCTTGAATCTCTTGAATTACTTTACCATCTATCAATTTATATGTCATCCTAAGACCATCATGATGCGCTTGTATTTTCACGAAAACTTTTCGTAATGCCTCTTCATTAAATCCTTCTTTCGCATAAAACAGTTCTGAATGATTGAAATGAAATGGATCATATGTAAATTCCTTAAAAAACCAGCTTGTAATTGCTGTTAGAGGGACAACGCCAGTGACAGCATCCTGATCTTTATGAACAGTTTTGATTACTTTTTCGGACAACTGCATAATTGTTGGATATTGAAATATCTCCTTAACCTTTAATTTTAAATTTTCTTGTTTCAGGTGTGAGATGAACTGAATCGCACGTATTGAGTCCCCACCGATATCAAAAAAATTATCATAAATTCCAATTTTTTCTTTATTCAAGATATGCTGCCATAGTTTAACGAATAATTCCTGCATTTCATTTTTCGGTGGGGTATCATCCGAATGACATGTGATATCATCAGATTGCATTGGATCTGGAAGTCTTTTTTTATTAATTTTACCATTAACAGTTAAGGGAAATTGTTCAAGCTGCATAAAAAAGGCAGGTATCATAAAATCGGGAAGTCGTTCATTTAGGAATTTTTTTAATTCCCAGGATTCAATATTTGAATGAGCAATGAAATACGCGACAAGTTCTTTTGGTTTTTTCTCAAATTCTTTTGCTAAAATGAATCCATCTTTTACCAATGGATGCTGTCGGAGCTTATTTTCGATTTCACCTAATTCGATGCGATGGCCTCTGATTTTTATCTGATCGTCTTTTCTTCCCAAAAATAAAATATTACCATCAGGCAGCCATTTTCCTAAATCACCGGTTTGATACAAAAGCGCACCAGGCAGAAATGGATTTTTAACAAATTTTTCATTGGTTAATTCCGGCCTGTTCAAATATCCCCTGGCAAGGCCGCGACCTGAGATACAGATTTCGCCAGAAACACCAACAGGAACAGGATTTAATGCCTCATTTAAGATAAAGACAGATAAGTTTGTTATTGGTTTGCCAATGGGAACAGCTTCCTGATAAGTAATTTTGGGGTCTGCTTTGTAATACGTTGTGCACACAGATGACTCGGTTGGTCCATATGCATTGAAATACGTTTTGTGCTTACCATAAAAATTGACATCACTCGTAACAGCAGGTTCACCAGCAGTAATAATTGTTTTAACAGTGGGCAGCGGGTGTTTATTAAGCGCATTCAGATAAACAGGTGGAAACGTAACGACACTGACTTGATTGGTCTCTAAATAGTTTACAAATTCTTCAGGATCATTAATGGTATCTTTGCTGATAAGAACGAGTGCTGCACCCTTTAATAACGCCATAAATATTTCAGATAATGACGCATCAAACGATGGAGAAGCAAATTGCAGTACATGATCAGATTCTGAAATACCAAAACCGCATATTTGAGCAAGACACATATTAACAAATCCACTCTGTTCAATCATTACGCCCTTCGGATCTCCTGTGGAACCTGACGTATAAATGACATACGCTAAATTATTTGTTGAAATGTTTTGTTTGGGGTTGTCTATTTTATTGCTTTTTGAACGAAAATCCTTTTCAGACAAAATGACTTTACAATTACTGTCTTGCTTGATGAAATCAATTCTTTGCTTGGGATAAGCAGGGTCAATCGGAAGATAAGCACCGCCAGCTTTTAATATTCCAAGAAGGCTTATGATCATTTTGTCACTTCTATCAGCAATTACGCCAATCAGGTCTTCCGGCTGAATTTGGTACGTGTCAATTAAATAATGCGCCAGTTGATTGGCTTCTTTATTAAGTTCTTTGTAACTAAACACTTTATTTTGACAAATAAGTGCTGTATTATCAGGCGTTTTTTCGACTTGCTCTTCAAAGAGGTTAACAATTGTTTTATTCTCAGGATAATCTTTTATCGTATCATTAAATTCAATTAGAATCTGCTTTCTTTCTGGTTCGGTTAACATGTTTATATTACTAACTAATTGGTCACTATTATTTAAAACACTTCTTAATAATTCATTGAAATGCAATGCCATACGAACAATTGTGTTTTTGGCAAACAGATCGGTATTATAGTTTATATCCAAACAAAGATTTTTTGTATTTTCTGAAAAGTTCAAAGTAAGATCAAATTGACTGATACCTGTCTCATATTCAAATGGCAATATCTCCAGGTTGTTTAGTTCAATTTCCTGACTCGTGTTATTCTGTAATACCATCATCACACTAAAAACTGGAGATCGGCTAACATCTCTTTTAATATTTAGTTTTTCTACTAATAAATCAAAAGGATATGCCTGATATTCATATGCATCAATCGTTGTTTGCTTTACAGAATTCAGCAGTTTGATGAATGTTTTATTTCCATCAACACGATCTCTTAAAACCAGTGTATTGACATAAAAACCAATCTGATCTTCAAGATCCGGATGGTTTCTGCCGGCAATTGGAGAGCCTATAATGATGTCTTCCTGAGTTGTATAGTGATAAAGCAAAACTTTTAATGATGTCAGCAAGGTCGCAAACATACTCACTTCATTTTTTCTGCAAAATGTATCCAGTTCAGAGGATACATCTTGCTCAAAAACATAGCTGAACGTATGACCATTATAAGTTTGAATTGTTGGACGCGCATAATCAGTTGGTAAGTTTAAAACAGGCAGTTCTCCTGACAACTTACCTGTCCAGTATTGTTGATGTTTCTTTAAATTGTCGCCTGAAAGCACTTTGTTTTGCCATGCAGAATAGTTTTTATAGTGTATTTTTAAGGGGGGTAATTCAATTGGTTTATTTTCGACAATTGATTGATAGGCATTCAATATTTCATTTTCAAATAAGCCCAATGACCATCCATCACAGATAATATGATGAATGTTCAAAAGAATTACACAGCATTCATCAGAAAGCCATAAAAGTCTTATTCTTAATAAAGGGCCCTTTTTGAGATTAAAAGGACGTCTTGACTCCTTTTTTGCAATATCCTCAGCGATTATGAGATGATTCACTTCATGTTTCAAGTCAATTTCTTTAAATTCAAAGCTTCCAAATTGATGAATTTTCTGTCTTGGTTCTCCATTGATTTCAACAAAAGTCGTGCGAAGAGACTCATGACGATGAACTGTCATGGACACCGCTTTTTTGAATGCGTTGATATCAAGTTTTCCTTTAAAGGTAAACCCCATTGACAGGTTATAAGCATTAAAGTTTTCTTCTGTTTGATCCAGAATCCATAATCGTCTTTGGGAATGGCTGACTTCATAATAAGGCATCTCAGGCAAGATTTCGATTTCAGTCAGCTGATTGAACTCCTGTTGCGATATGATTTCATTTAATGCTCTGATATTTGGGTTCTCAAAAAATTTGCTGATACTGATCTCAACATTAAATTCTTTATGAATTCTTGATATGATCTGCATTGCTTTCAAACTATGCCCGCCTGATTCAAAAAAATTATCATCAATTCCTAAAGAATGATTATTTAAGACGTCTTTCCATATCGTACTCAATTTTTCTTGTTGTTCATTTTGTGGTGGCACATATTGTGTTGACACACTTCTGTTTTGCGCTTGTGTTCGTTTTCGTAAATATTCATTTATCTGATTATTGGCTTGCAGGTAGAATTGTTTTTCATTCTGAGACAGTATATCGATATTTTCATGATGAATGACATGATCGTCTATGATTGCTTTCATAATTGTCGTCAAATGAGACGCAATTTTTTCTATGATACGCTGATCATAGACAGACTGGTTATAAGTGAAACTAAATTTTATCTTGTTGTTTTCAGGAGCGATAATTATGGTGAGATCAAAGTGGGTATGATCAAATACGTTGAAGCGATCTATTACAAATTGGCTTTTTTGATCGTTTCCGAATATTTCAGGATCAGGGTAATTTTCAAATACAAGAATATGATCAAAGAGATTTTGTTTCAGATCAGTTTCTGTGAGGACATCTGCAAGTGAGTAAAAATGAAAATTTCTACTTTCGGTTGCTTCATATTGTACTTTTTTCAATAAATCAGTCACTGTCTGTTTGTGATTCATTTTGATCCGAACAGGAATGGCATTGATAAAAAGCCCAACCATTTTTTCAATACCGCTTATTTCTGCAGAACGTCCTGATACTGTTGCACCAAAAACAACATCGTTTGCGGCATTATATTGATTCAATAGAATTGCCCAAATCACCTGAATAACAGTATTTATTGTCACATGATTTTTTGACGCTAACTTCATTAATGCCGATGTTAGAGATTCGTTTAACTCAAAGTCAACATTTTTATCGATAAATTCTTTTCGTTGGTCAACAGTCATACGCGGAATTGTTGTCAGTTGGGTATAATCAATCAAATAATTTTTCCAATAACTTGATGCTGCGTTTGAATCCTGTTTTTTTAGCCATCGTATATAGTGAATAAATGGAATAGCCGGAGCTAATTTGATTTGTTTGCCTTGTATCAAGCTGCTATAGATATGAATCATTTCTTCATAAATAATGCCTGAACTCCATCCATCTAATAATATATGATGCAACGTCCAGGTGATATTAAATGAAGTTTCATTAAGTTTGAACACTGCAAGCCGCATTAATACATCTTTGCTTAAATCAAAAGGGTTTTGTTTATCTTTTTCCTGATATGCGACACAGTAACTTTCTTGTTTTTCTTTTGATAAAGAAGAGAGATCTTCAAAGCTTAAATCAATATTTCGCTTTTTTAAAACAACCTGTAAAGGCTGTGGAACATTTTTATAAACAAATATGGTTCTTAAAATATCATGCCGCTGAATTAGCACGTTCCATGTTTCTTCAAAGACAGGTATGTTCAGTTCGCCAGTAATATGAAAGTTAAATTGTTCAAAATAACTTAAAGATTCGGGATCATATAGCGTTTGAAACAGCATTCCTTCCTGCATGGGTGTCAGTGCATAGATATTTTTTATATTCTTTTTCGCAAACATAACATCCTCATTATAAAAACGAGATCACATTTAATTAATGATCATGGGAACATTCGTATTATCTTTCACACGAAAGATCGTCAAGGAAATCATCCAGTTCGTCAATATCAAATCCATCAAAATCAATATCATGGGGTGTAATTTCAGCGTCATCAATATGTACGCAATGCATGATAATTCCGATTAATTCTTTTTGAAAATTGTCGCAAATAAGTTTAATTGTTTCATATTTAAACAAGTTTTGATTATAAGAAACAGTGATATGCAATTGTTTTTCTACAATTTCACCAGTAATTTCGATATTGTAGATTAATTCAGCCTCTAAACTCATTGGATGACCTGAAGACTCTTTGGCAAGACTGAACAGATCGTCATCCTTACTTTCATCAAACGCTCCTAAATAATTGAAGCTGACTTCAGGCTTGCAGCGAAATTCGATATCTTCTTTATTTTCAGATGACGTCATATACTTTAAGATACCATAACCAATTCCTTTATTTGGAATTTTTCTAAGAATTTCTTTTATACGTTTTATTTGATAGCCCAAATCTTTTGAGGCTGATATTTCGAGTATCACAGGATACATACTGGTAAACCAACCCACAGTCCTGCTGATATCAAGATCTAAAATATCTTCTCTGCCATGTCCTTCTAAACTGATTAAGGTTTTATTATCTCCATGCCAGGATTTCATGCCACATGCCAGCGCAGTTAATAAGATATCATTTATTTCAGTGTTGTAAGCCTGGTTGACTTTTGTAAGCAAGGCATATGTGTCTTCTTTGGAAAGGTTAAAACGAATTGTTTGACAGTCTTTGTAATGATGCTGTTCAATGGCATCGTAATCTTTTGGAAGCGGCTTAAGATCAGTGGATTCAATCGCTTTCCAATAATCCTTTTCTTTTAAAAATTCCTTGCGATTACTATAAGATCTCATTTCTTCTGACCATTGTTTAAAGGAACAACTTTTTGAAGGTAAATAACATTGTTTTTCTGATATAAGTTGTCCATAGATGTCAACCATATCATGATATAAAATTCGCCATGAGATACTGTCAATAACGAGGTGATGAATGATGATCAGCAGGCGATCTCCATCACTGAGTTTAAATAACACAATCTTCATCAGCGGCCCTGTTTCCAGGTTGATACCTGCTTGACTCTCGTTTGCTATGCACATCATTTTCTCTATGGCATGTTCAGAAGATAATAAATCAATAATTTTAAAATCCAATGGATATTCTAAATCACAATTTTCTTGTAATATATCATTTTGATTGATGATATATTTCATTCTCAAAGCATCATGATGTTCCTGAATCTTTTCAAAGACTGCTTTGAGTGCATCCGCTTGCAGTCTTTGACTGGAGTATAATAACACCGACTGATTAAAATGATGCCTGTCAATTGTGTGGTTTTCAAAAAACCATGACTGAATCGCAGTTAGTGGTACAGCGCCTGTTATCATTTTTTGACTATCACTTATTTTAAAATCAGTTGAAATATATCCTGCTACTTCTACAATCGTTGGATATAAAAAAAGATTTCGTATTTCTAATTTCAATTTTTTTTGTTTCAGGTGGGATATTATTTGAATTGCTTTTATGGAATCACCACCTAGCGCAAAAAAATTATCATTTATTCCAATTGGTTTTCGGTTTAATACTTGCTCCCAGGAATGAACAAGCTGGCTTTCCAACTCATTTTTTGGTGGCTCATATTCAGTACCGATATCCATTCCGAAAGTATCCGGATCGGGAAGTGCTGTTTTATCGACCTTCCCATTTATATTTAATGGAAGACTTTTTATTTGAATAAAATAGGAAGGAATCATGTAATCCGGCAATTCATGGTTTAAAAAATTTCTTATCGTTGATATATTTAATTTTTCGTTACCTGTGAGATATGCGATTAATTCTTTATTACCATTATTGTTTTCTCTATGCACAACAAATGCCTGACAAATAGACGTATGTTTTAAAAGAATATTTTCTATCTCGCCTGATTCAACGCGAAATCCTCTTATTTTGACCTGTTCGTCTATCCTTCCCAGGAAATCAATATGACCATCAGGGAGCCATTTCGCCATATCACCCGTTTTATAGATCTTTTTTCCTTTGATAAAAGGACTATCGATAAATTTTTCCTTTGTTAAATTCTTTCTATTCAAATAGCTTCTGGCAATCCCATCTCCACCGACATATAGCTCTCCCACAATTCCAACAGGAACAGGATTTAAAGTATCATCCAGAATATATGCCTGACTATTACTGATTGGCTTACCAATGGGAATGGAAATCCAATTGTCTTGAATCTGATGGACAACATAATATGTAGAAAAAGTCGTATTTTCGGTGGGGCCATAGACATGGACAATTGAATCGTCATTTTTCCGATACCTTAAAGCTGTTTTAATATGTTTTAAGGATGCATCCTGACCACCAAAATATATCTTATCAAAACAAGCGATTACTGAAGGATTTGTATCAATTATTTTGTTAAACAAAGCCGTTGTTATAAATGTTATATTGATTCTATTTTCCACAATAAATTCACATAGACCTTCTATTGAATAGAGTAGATCTGTCGTAATCATATATAATGCCGCGCCATTTAAAAGCGCTCCAAAAATATCAAAAATACATCCATCAAAGGCATAATTGGAAAGCTGTAGGATGTTATCGTCAGCTTTAATATGTGTATAATTTGTATTTTTTACGAGCCTGACAACACTTCTTTGTTCAACAAGAACGCCCTTTGGATTGCCAGTTGAACCTGAAGTATACATCACATAAGCTAAATCTGAAGATTGATGTGTATGCTTTAGGTTTTTATTCGATTCTTTTTGGGTTAGAAAGAATTGGTCAAGGATTATTTGATTTTGATCTTTTGAGAGGATTTCAAACTGTTTGTTCGTAATCACAACAGATACATTGGTATCATTGAGCATGTGTTGAATTCTTTTTTCAGGAATATCGGGTTCAATCGGTAAATAAGCCCCACTGCTTTTTAAAATACCCAGTATTGCAATGATCATTTCTTCCGAACGTTCTAATATAATGCCGACAAAGTCATTTGGATGTATTTGATAGGAATTTTTTAGAAAGTGAGCCAGTTGGTTGGAACGTTCGTTTAATTCTTTATAAGTCAGCTTTTTACCATTAAAAAAAATAGCTGTTGAATCAGGATGTTTTCTGGCCTGTTCTTCAAACATTTCAGAAATGGTTTTATCTTTCGGATAAATGCTTTTGTTGTCATTAAATTGATTGATAATCTGGTATTTTTCTTGTTTGCCAATGATATCGATATCTTTTATCGGTATATTGATATCTTTGAAATGATCAATGATGTTTTGAAAATGCTGCGTAAGATGTTGAATAAATACCTTTTGAAACATATCGCTATTGTAATCAATTTTAAACTGAATTTGTTTAGACTCTGATAACCTTTCAATATTAAGTATGATGTCGTAGTTACCTGATGCTTCATGATCAATGTGTATTTCGTTAAATTGAATAAAAAAATTGGTTGTCAGAATATTGTCTCGATCGTTGTTTTGCTGAAAAATTACATCCAGTGGAAAATATTGATATTGATAACTTTGAGATACTGTATGGTTCATTTGTAAGATTAAATCTTTAATTGTCGCATCAGGCTTAAGTTTTTCAATGATTGGAATTTCAGATTCATATATTTTTTCACGCTTTCCCTTGTTCAATAGGGGGGATTTTATCATGACTTCATGTGTATTACAGTATTTAGATAGTAAGATATAACATCCTGAAAGAATTATAATAAATACTTCAAGGGGGCTATCCTGAGAGATTTTTGAAATAATTTTTTGCTGTTCTTGTCCCAGTTTATAATGAATGGCGTCCATAAGTTTTTCAGATACTGGCACAAACGTATGACTTGCACTTTTCAACTGAAATGGATCATTTAACAGTGATATTTTATTTTCCCAAAATTTTCTGTAAGGTAAAAACGTTTCACCTGTGAATATTACATTCCGGTTAACCATATCATTCATCCTGAAGTCATCATAAGAATTATACTTTCCCCATCTATTGAATGCGAACTTTTTCTCAAAACATTCAAAATCAATAAATGAGGAATTTTAGTGATAAGATATCCGAGTCATTCAAATCTATCAAAAAACAACTTTAAGCATGACATTTTTACTGGTATCTCTTTTACGGCCCATTAATGGATTCATTGCTTTATCAAAAGTTTCATTATAATTCAGCATTAAGGTAAAATGCTTGGTAAATTGAAATTCCAATCCCAGGTCAAGTATCCAACGATATTTATCTGTATCATCTGTCTGAATAAAAGTCATAAACGCTTCATTAAACGAAAGATTATCTGTTATAGACCATCTGATATTTTGATCACAATAGAAAATATCAGATTTAACAGTATCAGTGTCATAGTCAGGCAGTAAAACGCTTCGTTCTTCTTTTGTAAAATAACCTGCCATTTCGTGATAATCTTCGGTGTAGTCTTTGTTTTCATGGCCAAATGCTGCAAAAAATTTAAACATAAATCCCTTGGTTTGAATGGGTCTGGCGCCAAAACCCAAATAGGTGGTGATGCGTTTATCAAGAGAAATAAAATCATCCTCTTCATACATAAAGCCGACAGCTGAATACAACTGTTTTAATATGGCAAATCGAATTTCTTCTGAAACCAAATGTTTTGTGCTTTTACGAAGCTCAAGATTCGTTTCAATTATTTGACCATCAGCGTAATAATCAGAAGCCCTGGATGAAGTTCTTTTATCAAATGAATAATTCAAATAACTTGTCATTCGTTTATACCTTGTGACAAGCCAGTTTTTTATCAAATGCTTATCCACAGTCATATTTCCAGTCATTCGCGTGAAACTATACGAAAATTCGAAATGATTTAGAACTTTCGAAGGCAATGGGTCGTAGGTTAAGGCATTGCGTAACCACCATTTGCCTAAACCCTTTGGTTTTAATGCGGCCTGAGTTTTCGCTTTGCTGACTGTTTTTGTCTCAGGAACCAATTCACCATCACTTTTTTTCTTACGAAGTGCTGCCTTTATATACAATTCTTTTAATCCCGATTCCATTTCCTGAAGTAAATCTTCATATTGCATACATTCATTTAATACTTCTTGTAGTCCATTCATATGAAGATTTACTTTTTGATTCATAGAGTGTGACTCTTTTGACAAAGACTGAACCTGATTTTCAGTTAAAGTTTGTGGCTCAATGCCTGGAGTTGATTGAACCTGACTTTCTGATAAAGGTTGAGCGTTATTTTCTGATAATGGGTCGGAATCACTTTTCGATGAAGGCTGAAGTTCATTTTCCGATGAAGCTTGAACTTCATTTTCTGATACTGTATCAGCAAAGCAATGGATACAAGGTGTCATTAAATAAATTGTAATAACTACGAAAAAGCAAAAATTTTTCATCACACATCCTCCTTATTGTTTGATCTTGTACGAATAATAATGATTAAAAAGAAATAAATAA
>Ga0272440_1002256_pt1 | contig 15162 bp, 6 predicted proteins | sample SSMMMBAug17_FD_192440 | JGI IMG/M metagenome (GOLD analysis project Ga0272440, IMG submission 192440) | Marine sediment archaeal communities from Little Sippewissett salt marsh, Falmouth, MA, United States - SSM-MMB-Aug17 | ecosystem: Environmental > Aquatic > Marine > Wetlands > Sediment ... | reverse complement strand
GTTTAAAGACTGTTATATTAAAAAATAATTTTATAAATGCGTCGATAAAAGGTAAATTTAAAGACTTATTCATTTGTCGGTCAATACATAGAATGGTGTGAAGTCCGGAAAAAAAATCGTATAAGACTAGGTTATACTCCCAATTTTCCACATTAAGCTGGTGTAACAAATGTAGTTTGTATTAAAAGTTTGATTGTGCACAAATTCTAAAGGGACTATTTAGAAAACCACAGACAGCGGCTATTGATCTGAAATTCAACTAAACACAAAGGAAGGAGCAGAATCCAATAAAATCGGAGTTGAGCGATACGTGATGAACAAATATTTACTGAAATAAATAGCAAAATTGAAAAAAAAAAGGTAATGAGCAATGAATCATTTTGAGTTAAAGGCAAAAGCATTAAAAGGTAATGAGGTGAGAACAGCCTACAATTCTTTAGAAACTGAGTTTTTATTACTAAATGAATTATTAGAAGCTCGTCAAAAAGCCGGATTAAGTCAAGCAGAAATTGCAAAACGTATGGGGACAAAAGCTCCAGCAATTACAAGGCTTGAATCTTCATTAAGCAGTGGTAAACACTTGCCGTCATTATCTATTTTAAAAAAATATGTTAATGTACTTGGGTGTCGGCTTGACATAAGACTTGTACCTGCTTAATAATTTTATAATTTTTGTGAGAAATCATGCAAAATCAATATATTTTTGACAATCAATCAATTGAAAATCAAGACATTTAGTTACAACCCATATGGATCTTTAAAATTGCGAAGATGAAAAAATTATACTTTTGTCGGTGTTATTCTAAAATCTTAGTTTATACGGTTAGCATAATTTAGGCCAAAGAATTCTTCAATAATATAAAAAAAACAATGATATTCAAAATTCTTTATGATTTTTAGATTGTTATATTATAACAAAATTTGTAAATACATAAATAAAAGTTAAACCAAATTTCATATATTTTTGTCGGTTAATACTTAAAAAGTTGTGGAGTCCGGAAAAAAATCGTATAAGAACTTAGGTTATCTTCGTAGACTTGGGGTGTAAAGATTGGTAACAAAATTTATTTATTGGATTTAAGTTTGTTTTGCATTAATTTTCATATTGATCTGATACACTGAGTGGCCACGTACCCGGTTTTATTTTTTGAAGTTCACCCAAGTGTTTAGGGACAGCGGATGAGAAAACACGCATCCGGTTTATATCTCAGACACCAAACAATCTCTTGGTTTCATTGCCGAGCCTCCACGTAAAAGGTTTAATTTCAGATATTTATCCAAAAACGTTGGAGATAGTCAACGAGTCCCCACGCAATTGGTTTCAATGTCTGATACCTATCAAACACGGGGAGTTCGTGCTGAGCATCCACGCACCCGGTTTCGTTTAGATCTATACTTAATCGAAAAATAAAAGAACCATTAATCCCAACTGACACCTCGAACTGGACGATTTCTAAAATACACACAAGATTGAAAAGTGAGCCATGTAAACCAACAGGTTTTAAGATGATACAATTATCCAGTTACTTTATATCATACATGTTTGAAGGTTATACATTTTAGATTAAATAAACTCTCATTTTTTCATGCAAGCATTTCATTACAAAATTATATTTTTATGATATACAGTTGAATGATAGGTATCCGCTAAAGTCCAATTTAGTAAAGAGAATTAGCTTTTGATTTAATTATTTTTTTTGAGAGAAGAGAAAGAATTTATGGAAAATTCTGGTGCAAAGGCTGCATTAAGAGGATACAGGCTGCAAACCTTGTATATCCTGAGTGAAGTGCTTAAATCACAAGACACAGATTTTGTATTTCAACCGGAAGGTCAGGAAGATCTCGCAATATATGATAAGAATGAGTTAGTCTGCATTATTCAAGTCAAAGCTCGTTCTGAAGCATTATCACTTTCAAGTTTTTCTCCAGAGAAAGAAAACTCTTTTTTCCACAGACTAATAAAAGCACTTGAAAATCACCCAAATTCGAAAGTAAAAATTATCAGCTTTGGTGAAATAGGACCTGAAATTCAGAAAGCTTGGAAAGGTAATATCACAAGTCAACACAATATCAAAAAGAAACTTGATAAGTACAGGATTGCTAATGACAAGTCTGAACTGCTATTTAAGAGGCTATGTTGGGAGCGCATATCAGAGGAATCCATTCTTGAAACGATTGAAACGGCTTTAAAAAATACTGTAACATCAGGAAATTCAGAGCATGCACTTTCATTATTAACAGCATGGTTGCTTTCAGCATCGGAAAATAAGAATAAAATTACATATAAAGAATTAGTAAAAAAAATTGCCTCTATTGGGGAATACTTTGCTCAAAGAGAAGCACATCACCATGAATGGTATAAATCCATCAAACCATTGTACGATGATACGGCTATTGATGTGGATCTTCTGTCAAAAGAATTCTATCAAGGGGTATCAGCTAGATTTAACCATATCCAGGCCAATTTAGATGTTAAACGTAAAAAATTACTCGAAAAGCTCAATGAATTGGTTCAAGAAAATCGAACTGTAATAATTCATGGTGCATCAGGTCAAGGTAAAAGTACTTTGGCTTTTCGTTATTTACATGACTATGTTCCAGATCAGTGGCGTTTTCTCGTTCAAAGCATTGATAATAAAAAACATGCTCAAAGCATCGCTTTAGCAATAACAGATCATTTAAGTGCTTTTCAATTGCCAGTATATCTATACTTAGAAGTATCTTCAAGGGACAGTGAATGGCCACAATTAGTGAAATCTCTGCTTGATTGTCAAAATGTAAAACTCATTATTTCTATTCGGGAGGAAGACCTGGCTCGACAAGAAGTTCCAGATGACGATCTGGGACTGCCTTCTTTTTTACCACTTCATTTCACCAAAAAAGATGCGATTCAAATTTATGAAGCACTTCTTCCGTTGGGAATAAAAAAAGCGTTTCCATCTCCAGAACATGCATGGTTAGCTTTTGGAGGTAAAGGATCATTACTTGAATTCATTTATTTTCTAACTCAAACAGAGTCTCTTGAAACAAGGCTAAAATTTCAAGTTAAGCGATTAAAAGGAGATGTGCAGAAAGGAATACTTGAACCATCAATAATTCAATTATTATTCTGCTGCTCTGTTGCAACCGCTTTTGAATCAAGGGTTAAGATTGGGCCATTAACAAAATCTCTTGGAATGAAAGATCCTGCCGGGTCACTGTCATTTTTGGAAAATGAATACTTAATAAGGTTTTCAGAAGACCAACAGTATATTGTGGCACTTCACCCGATAAGATCCAAAATATTATCGGAAATTATTGCAGACCCAGCATTTAACCCATTGTCAGATGCTTTGGAACGCGTAATTGGTTCTGTGTACGAATCAGATCTTTATAGCTTCTTACTGCATTTATCAGCATCGTATTCTAAAGAAGTAGATGCTGTTTTCAATGCTTTATCTGATAGGCCGCCCAAAACATGGCAGGGACACTCTGGAGTATGCAGAGCACTATTATGGCGAGGCATCGCCCAGCATGTTCATAACAACATCGACACGATTCAGGAAGCGCGGAAAATTATTGCCGATAAAGTATGGCAGCTTCTACTTTTTCCAGATATTGCAGGGGCTCTAAATGAAGATCCGTCTGACAAATTAATCAGCATTTTAGAAGAGAAGAACCCGCAAAGAGCAAAAGAAGTTCGCTCTTTGAAAGCAAAAATGACATCTTGTGCCGATGTTTTTCACAACCTCTTACAATGGTTCAAGAAAACCAGATTGTATGCTGATCATCCTGCAAATGAGAGTGACTGGTCTGGTTTAGGGGAAGTTTTAATCTGGATTTCATTTCTTAAGGTTGATGTATGTTTGGATTTAAACTGGCTTTCAGAAATTGATATAGAGCAAGAGTTTTCTACAATAGAGCCCCTTGCATCTATGTTGAATGGGCTATATTCGTTTGATACTAAGACTTATGAACAAATTACTTTAAAGTACAAACTTATCATTGAACGATTATTTCAATTATCCACAGATACGTTAAAAATAGAATACCAACCTGACAATCCGATTGCTCATTATATAATTCCAGCTTCATATTTAAAAAAACACAAACATTGCAATCTGAATGAACAGAGTGTCTATAGAGCCAGATTACTAAAAAAACTATTTCCGTATTACAAAAAATATGGTGCAAAAGGATACGGACACCAAAACCCTATTTTCGAGCTGCCTTTAGATGAATCAAATAAGCCGGGAATTTTGACAGAAGCTTTACCAATAGATCATTTTGTGAGCGTGAATGCGACATGGGCAAACTATGCGGATTATACTGAAAGGCCAAATGATTGGAATACCTATACTGAGGAGATTATAGCTATACGTGAAAAATTTGTTAATGACCTGCTATTACTCAATAATGCACTAAATGGATATTTCAAAAAAAAGCAGCTACGAACTATTTTAGGTAAAAAGATAGATGAAACTTACTGGAGGGAACTTGCAGAATTACATATGAAGCTGCCAATGCTGCCTAAGGTGGCTGTTGATCCGTGGGGTATTACCAGCGAATCGACACTGAGAGGTTCTGAAAATAGTGAAAGCAGTCAATTTACAATCAATTTATTATCCATTCAAATTCAATATAAAGCTCACATAAAGACCTTGAATAACTATACGTCATCTTTAACCAACTTTTATAATCAGTCCCACACCATCATTATGGTGAATTGTTTAATTGGCAGAAATCCGCCTGGGAGCCATGATGACATCTTCCGCAATCTCAAAAAAATGGGTGTGGATTATTCTGAACACTTAGTTCACCTATCAGTTTATAATTTGAGTGAAGCCCAGAAACAAATGATTGATATGCAAATTGAATTTCGCAATCAATTTGAATCATTGATTGATATTGAGGAACTTAACAAATTAGAAAAAAAAGAGCACAAAAGATTTGAAAAGCTTTGGCCGCTGTGGTTCCAATTTGCCCATTATCCACAATCTGTCTGGAAAAACAACCCTGAGAGAAAGGCCTTGTCTTTGGTAAACATAGAGAAATCTGAATTGTTAAAAAAAATTGAGCAAGAGTTGATTTGCATGAACACCGATGGATTAAAAGCAGAAATACTTAACACGAACTGTAAATACGAAGGAAAAAAGTCACTATGGATAAGAGTTGAAGGTTCCGATTTGTTCGCTATTGATGATGTTTTATCTAAAACAGTTGCGACTTTAACTCATGCGATACGTCCTCTTGAAGTGAAAAGTCTAAAATACTTCATATTGACGGGTGAATGGGAGAACATTGTTATAGTGCCTACCGTAAAGGGTGCGACCTTGTCAAATTTCTGCTGGCTGTTTATTTCAGGAACTTTTGCAGGCGATAAACCTGTTTTGGATGAAGAAAAAAACTGGAAAACTATTCCTAGATTATTAGACAAATCACAAATCGATAATTTAGGACTTCGTATCAACCAGCCCCTTCATAGTAAACAATTGTCTCAGTTAGAGATAGAATTGGGCTCTATGTCTGGAACCATTAGCCATATAACGTGTTTTTCATTCATATCAGAGGATTTAAACGAAACAGGAAAATATGTGTTAACGACCTATTTGTCAAAATTGCTTTTAGAATTGAAAGATCATATTAAGAAAATCAAACATATATGTAAAACCTATGAGTCAGATAACGAAGAACTTAGGCATTTAGTTGAAGAATGCGAATCGGCTGCACTATCTTACGATATATCAGATGATAATACAGTCAACTTGAAGCTTTCAGATTATCATGACTGGTTTAATATAGTCCATTCTGCACTTATAAATTTCCAAATATATAAGTTGATATAATGAAAACTTTTACTAAACAGAAAAGTGTGGACTTAATGCCCTCCACCAAAGATGGAGGAGCGAAACGATGTGACTGAGGTATCGCAGGTTAACGTTAATCGAAAAGTGAAATTATTGGCCATACAGGGCTGCTACTTTTTGGTGATGACTCATTCGGGAGTAAGGAAATTGTGAAAAGAGAAAATGAAGATAAAGAATACAGAAAGGTGTTCAAAGAATTTTTTGATGATATTGTAACGCTTCACAAACAATTTGAAATTGATAAACGAATTCTATTATATGATGTTGCCGATAAAGAAGTAATTACTTGTAAATATAAAGAGTTCAAGGCAGTTTTAATTCATGAAGAATCTCAAATATTGTTAGAACATGAATATCACAAAGCTTTATTGGCAGACAAAATTTTAATAGTTGTCAGTGACAGCATATGTCAAATAATTAAAACATGCGCTATTGATAAAACGTCTCAAGATCAAATAGATGTGGCAGTGTTTAAAACGATTTATTAATTTATTTATAGATCATTTGTTTTCAATAGCTTAGCACACATAATGGGTTGGAGCAAGTTCTTCAAAAAAGGAAAATTAAACTATGAAACAAAACATAATAGCAATAATCTATCTGGTTTTCATTATTCTTATACCAACAACCTTCTCATTTGCATTCAAACTCCCAGACACAGGGCAAAACAAATGCTATGACAATGAAAAAGAAATCCCCTGCCCCAAACCAGGCGAAGATTTCTATGGTCAGGATGGCAATTACTCAATCAATTCGCCGCCTTCATTTACAAAATTAGATGAAAGTGGAAATGATTTGCCAGATTCAGCTTCTCATTGGATTATGGTGCGGGACAATAATACTGGTCTTATATGGGAAGTTAAACAAGCAAAGGATGGAAAATTTGATTATTTAAATCTACATGATGCTGATAATCAATATATTTGGTATGATAGCAACCCGGATACAAATGGTGGATATTCAGGTGACTCAAGTTCTACTTCTACAGAGAACTTTATCAAATCTATCAATAAATTAACGTTTGGTGGTTATACAGATTGGCGTATACCTACAATAGAAGAATTAATATCAATTATTGATTATGGACAAGATCGACCAGCAATTAATCAGAATTACTTTCCACATACAATGATCGGGCTTTACTGGTCTTCTATGACCCACCGCTTAAACACTTATGCTCGCGGAGTTAGTTTTTTTCATGGTGCTCATTCCGGGAGTAGCAAGTTATTACCACGTTACGTCAGAGCAGTTCGTGGTAGCCCTTATGTGAAATCAAATAGTTTTGCTGTTAAGAATGATGAAACAGTTTTAGATTTAGAGACTCATTTAACTTGGCAAGTTGAAACACAAGGCCCTATGACATGGAAAGAAGCATTATTATACTGTCAAAATTTATCTTTGAGTGGATTTAATGATTGGCGTCTTCCAAGTGTAAATGAACTTAGCTCGATAGTTGACTTAAGTCGATACAGTCCAGCAATTAATGATTCTATTTTTACACATACTCAGTCAGATTATTACTGGACGTCTACAACTACCGATTTCTCTGGATATGGAGCTTGGTCTGTACATTTCTCTGATGGAGATAGAACAATATATGGTTCCTCTGAAAACAACGGTATTGGTTATAAATCTTCTGCTCATTATATACGATCTGTTCGTGGAGGACTGCATAGTTCATTTGACAATTTAAGCAATTGGGCATTTAAAGAATTGAGTTTTTTACCTAATTATAGTTTGTATGCCTTATCAGAAAGTGCAATCTTTAGATCAAAGAGTATTAGAGATTTAGGAAGTTTTGTTTTACAAAAACAAATTAATTCGTATATAAATGCTATATCCTCAAACATATTAAACACTTCAATCGTTGTTGGTAATAATTCTAAAGTTATTCTATTACAATCAAAGAGTAACAATATTGATACACTTCCAGTTAGCGTAGACAAAAACTTACTTGATGTTACAACTAATGGCATAGATTTTATTATCGTTGGAGAACAAGGTACTATACTAAAATATTCAAATGGCGTAATTTTATATGAATCAAGTAATACAACAGAAGACATAGTTGCAGTAAAATATGATATTGAATCCAATAACTATTATGCTGTTAGTTCTGCTGGTGAATTGCTCTCATCACCATATCATGGCAACACATGGTATGTTAACAAAATAACAAATATACCACTTACTGGTATACATAAACATGAAGATATATTTGTGCTAACAGGAGTTTCAGGGTATATCCTTGTTTCTTCTGATGGATCAAATTTTGTAAAAATACAGATTCAAAATAATTCCGATGAGTTTATTGCAATAAATTACATAAATGATCGATTTGTTTTAGCTACATCTCACGCATTATTTACATCAAAAGACGGCCATAACTGGATCAAAGATAACACAGATTTTGGTGATTCAAATATTACTGGCTTACACCCATTGAATGATATTCTTTATGTTCTGACTGACAAAGGAATCAGAAAAATTTCAAAATTTAATAATATTCAATCAGGGACAACAAAAACACTAAGTTTAGTAGGTGTTAAAGTAAAATTTGAACATTCTACAATTGAGTTTGAAAACAATAATATAAAAGCAATGAATATTGTTCCAAACGATACCATGTATATCGTAAAGGATGATAAAAACATTGCAAAGATTATCCTCGGCAGTAATGCAGCTTTAGAATTGATTGATAAAAATACATCAACACTTGAATCCATTTTAGATAAAAATCTGGAATATTTTGAACTGACAGGCAGCAATGTTTTATATTACAATACTGGCAATAATCAGTATATTCCTGTGTCATCAGGTGAATTCTGGATAAAAGATTATAAAGTACAAGAAAAGCCGTTGTTACAGCAAATTTCTGATAATACAGAATCACAATTAAATGAAAAAATAGATGCGTTTATAACCAACAGTTATTCCATACAATTTAATGAATCAAACGAAATTACCCAAAGAAATATGATAAAACCTGATGACATGAAACAAATTCTCAAAGAGCTTGTATCTTTTGCCAAACAAACTCACAGCTTTGATTTGCCTTTAACTGCCAATGATTTGTTATTAGGAGATCTAAACAAGCCTTTTTCACCCATTTATATTTCATCACCATTTTTCAGAAGGCTCTACCTAAATACTGAAACCAATGAAATTGTACTGGATAAAAACTATTTCTTTGGCCCTGCATTTCTTGCAGAAGGTATTCAACGTTTATTAGGGCTGGCGGATTCAAATCAAGCTTTACTTTCATTACCAGTGTTGGAATATAAAGTTGAAGGAAATCGCCTGGAAGGAAGCATTCGTCACTTTGAAATGAATCTTGGGCCTTTTGTATTTAAATCTGATAAGGCAACGATTAAATCAAGTATAACCGGTTCTTCAAGCACAGATGAGATCATAATTGATGATGCTGCTTTTTCATTAAAAACAATTAACAATCAATTTATTCATGATGGTGTAATTGGCACAAATGTAAGTCAATTAAAGCTTGCATATGAAAACAATAATTTTAAACTGATTTCAGGTGAGGTTGGTGCTGAATTAAAAATACCGAATATACCCATATCACCGACATGGTCAGTTGAAGACCTTACAACATCTGTTGACCTGATTTTCAGAGAAAAATATACATTTACTGACCTTAAATTTGGAGAAAAAAATACAGGTGGTCATAGATTAGTTTATAAAGATGAATATCCTGATAATCTTGATGATTTTATTGTTAAAATTTCAGGAAGTGGCAAACTTGACTATAAAAGCAATGCGTCTGGTTTTTCCATAGAAGCTGGTTTATCACTGGTATTTGATAAGAATAGCCTCAATCCAGACACGCCTGATCAAAAAAATTTGTTTAACGTAGATATTAAAACAAAAGACTGGTTCAGTTTTCCCAAAGCAGGTGTTCTTACATTTAATGGTGTTGGCGGCGGTTACCAATATAACAAATATGGCCCTTCATACTGGAAAATGGGCGCAGGATTTAAGTTATACGAAGTCCTGCCACCCTGGTCTATGTTCAGCGGATGGGCTGAAATTGTCACTGACACAGATATGTCAAACCTGGGGATTGGTGTGAAAGAGTTAATCACACCCATTCCAGCAACATCACTCAATTTTAGCTGGATGGCTAATGATGGCGGTGTATGTTTGCTTTTTGGTCAGATTCAACATAATAATCCGACTCCCTGCCCTGATATTATCAATTGTACTGATGAAGTTTTTAAATTAAAGCCTTCCGATACTGATGAAATTTTTAATGGCTTTGGTCTGGGTGTTCAGGCCAGTCTCAGTTTGATGGATGGTGATGAGGTTTACAGTATTGCAGACACAGTTAAATTTGAAGAAATAATCAAAGGGGCAGTTGGTGCCACATATTATGGTGTCAATGATTCACAAAAAGAAATCAATCTGGTTGCAAAAGTACAGCTTCAATTACCAAAGATTGATTCGCGATTTGTGCCAAGTGACTGGAGAGAAGGCAAACCCCTTGGACTGGCCTGTATTTCAGTTGATTATTTTTCAATTACTGAAGAAATCGATGGATGGTTTTCAGATGAATCGCTGGCATTGGGAAGACATTTGGGGGTATACGCAAAATTTGGCATGAACAATGAAAATGTCGTTTTCATTCCCTTTACAAATCTGAGGGACAGTGATGATGAAAGGATATTCTTTTTATGTCCAAACTATCAAGAGGAATTCACAATTGAAAGCACCAAACGATCAAAGCTTTCAGAAGGAGATATGATTCATCATTCCTTTGCAGTAGCCAAAGATCAAAGCAGAATCATCATTGATTTAAGTTCATCAGATAACGCAGTTGTTTTAACACTTCCTGACAATACAACAATTACTGAAAACAGTCCTGATTCAGAACAAAGAGAAATAAAAACAAGTCAGGGAAAATATACAGTAATTTATCTTTACGAACCTTTATCAGGCATCTATAACCTTTCCTATAAACATACAGGCAATGAACACGCCTCCCTTTTTGGGTCAAACAGTCCGCCTCAGGCAACGATCACTATCGATGGGAATACCATCAACTGGTCAATAACTGACGAAGAAAAGGATCAAGTTGACTACCGATTGGCACTTGTTGATGACCTTGAACAGCCAGTTATTAATCTGAGCAATGCCAGTATCTCTTACACCAGCCAGAGCAAAATCAATAAATATGTCATTGAAACAATATCACATATCAAAACAGGTGATTATAAAGCAGCGATTTATTTTACTGATAACCTGAACCCTTTAGAATATCGGACCAGTGAACAAACAATCCACCTGGAAAAATCAATCTCAACTCCTGAAAATCTGACAACACTTACAACCAATGACTTTGTTTACTTACAGTGGAATTCAGCTTCCGGCGCAGATGCCTATAGTGTCTCAATATTCAGTAATGATCAATTAATCTATCAATTTGAAACACGATCCAGTCATATGACCATCTCTGATCTTATGGATGGCTCATATAAAGCAGCTGTTGCTGCTTATGACAACGAAGGTTTTTCAGGAGAAAAGGCGATGATTGAATTTAATATGAATCGTGAATTTTCCAATATCATACCTCAGGCAGTGGAAAATATCCAAACAGATTTTTCAGAACAATCAATCACGATTTCCTGGAACATTGTAAAAGACGCATATTTTTATCGAGTCACACTTAAGCATGGACAGCATTTTATTTATGACAATACCATTACAGCAAATTCCTGGATACCTGTTGATAATAAATATATGGGCGCAAGAATGACAATTTCAATTTATGCGGTTAACAAACAAAACAATCTTTCTGAGATATTGACAAAGCAGATAAATCTATTTGATGACATTGACAGTGATAATGATTCACTGCCGGATGCCTGGGAAAGACGTTATTTCAGCATTTTAAACCATACTGAAACAGAAGATTATGATTTAGATGGTCTGACAAATCATCAGGAATTATTATTAAAAACAGATCCATCAGCAAAAGACACAGATAATGATAAAATTGATGACAAAAATGATCCCAATCCAACTGTCAGCAGTGATAGAAATCTGAATACACTGCCGGATGACTGGGAGTTGTATTATGAAATTACTGATATTATGGCAGATGATGATAACGATGGTTACAAAAATTATATTGAATATCTTGCAGATTTAAATCCAAAAAAAGCGGATAAAGCATCGATTGATACATCCGCTTATGAGGCAATTGATTTCGTGCCAATTATCAACGCAAATATTGATGCAATTTCAATTGTAAAAATCAATGCGCCAATAAGTATTGATTTATCATCATCCTTTGACATTAATGGAGATCCTTTATCTTTTGAATGGAAAATCAATACAGAAAGTATACTGAGTAATGCAAGCCATATAACTCTGGATACTTCAAAAACAGGCATGTATCGAATCGAAGTCATGACTAAAGACAGCAATAATTCAGTTTACCGAAAATATTCAATATTTGTTACAGATGGAAATGATCATCGAATAGAAGCCGGCAACGATCACACCATTCACCTTGACAATTTTGAGATGATGTTTCCAACAGCAAGTATGAAACCCGACAGTTATTGTGTTGCGGCTGATATATCTCAAAAAAATATGCCTGTAAAAATTATGGGCAGAGAGATTATCAGTGACGGCCTTGTGTATTTTTACTCAGACAGCTATCGCATGGAATCGCCAATAACAATAACGCCATATCTAAAAGATGACAACGAGATTGATCCCTATATATTTAATTACAGCACCAGTATATGGACAAATATAAACACAGGTGAAACATTTGAGCCAATCATGAAAAAGCGAACAACGCCAAACACAGATAAATCATACACAATATGCACAAAAGAAACAGGGATTCTCATGTTTGCCAAAAGACCTCAGGAAGCTGCACTTGAGACTGTAACGAATCTAAATATTTTGAACAAGGTGTATTTTGTTGATTTGGATACATTAAAGTTGAAAAATATGATTAAATCAATAGATGATATCGTAATTTCAGACCCTGATATTGTCAAAATATATAAAGGAATCGTATCAGGAAAAGAAGAACTGAGATTAGAAGTTTTAAAACCAGGAACAACATCAATTATTTTCAAAGGGACAGATTATTATGGTAATACTGGAACCAAAACCTATCTGATAGATGTTTTGCTTGCAAAAACAGACAATCACCTTCTAAACATTCTGGCAGCACTACAGACTTGTTCAGGTATGGAAACACAATATGATCTGTCTGATTATGATTTTAATCATGATGGAAAAATAGGGCTTGCAGAATCCATTCGATTATTACAAAAAATATTACAATAATAAGACCAGAAATATGAGGTAAATATATCATGATAAAAAAAATAAACATCAAAAATTACAAATCAATACTTGACACATCACTTGATTTATCTCCATTTACATTACTTATTGGAGCAAATGGGACTGGTAAATCAAATTTCCTGCAATTCTTAAAGGCTATTTCTGATATATTGAATGACAGACCATCAAATTTGCCAAAACACATTAATTATAATTCATCAGAACAAAAATTCATATTCACAGATGAAAAGGAAAGGATATTGAAACTTGTCGATCAACAAGAAGATCACCATTCAGAACCATTGCATTTCAATTTTCAAATAGACAACGAATCAGACATCATGGATTTTGAAGAACTAAAAAAAGATATCAGGTATAAGCAGCACCCTTTAATTTCTATATTGAGAAATGTATTAATCTTTTCTCTTGATCCTGAAAATGCAGGTCGTCAGGAAGATTTGGTTCCAAATCCAGTTGTCCTTGAGAATGGATCAGGCGTTGTACAGGTACTTGACGCATTAAAAACAGGTGACAGAGAAGATTTGTTTGACAAGATTGAATACACACTCAGCCAATTTATATCAGAAATTGAAAAACTAAGTTTTCTTCCAAATAAAAATGTCAAACAACTGCAGGTTAGGGAAAAGTATATTTCTACACCTATTCTAGTCAGTCAGTTATCTGATGGTGTCAAACTAGCATTAATTCTTATCACGATTGTATTTCAAGAAAGACCACCTTCACTGATTTGTATTGAAGAAATTGACAGAGGACTTCATCCGCGCTTATTTGGAAAAATTGTAGAGCTTTGTTTTAACATGGCAAATAGAGATAATATGCCCCAAATCATTGCAACAACACATAATCCTTATTTAGTCGATCAGTTTAAAGATAATGAAAATGCAATCGTTATTGCAGAAAAAAGAGAGGGTAAAACATTTTTTACAAGCTTGAACGAAAGACTGGCTAATCTCAAATCAGGAGAAGAACCCTTGGGTGAGTTATGGTATTCAGGTTATATCGGCGGTATTCCACATGAAGGAGTGTAATGGAAGATGAATTATTTATACATTCTATCAGAAGATGAAAATGATGATGTTTTTTATAAGGGCTGCGTTGAAAAAATTACAGGTATGCATTTTGAATTAATCCCAAGAAGAATTCGAAAAGGTGGCGGTATATCCTATGTCAGAAAGCATCTCCCTTTACTCTTAAGAGATATAAAATTTTCAGGTTATGTAGTAAATACATTCTTTCTAATTGCGCTGGATAATGACAGAAGTCCAACTCATCCAGATCATGAAATTCAACAATTTGTCCATAGACTTTCCAAAAAAGAACAAACGAAAACTTGTCGTTACTGTGAAATTGAAAATCTTGCAAAACAAATATTAGGGTCTGAAAGAAATTCATGGCCAATAAACGGAGCAATAGCTGTTCCTGTTCAAATGATAGAAAGTTGGTTTTTATTGATTTGTGACAGTAAAAAATATGAAAATGAAAAAAGTCTCCCAATTTTTGCCAAACTAAAAAGTGAACAGGCGAAACGTTTTTATGCACCTAAGAGACCGAGCAAACAACTAAAAGATTTATGTGCTGTTGAAAGAACAAAACTTCAAATGAACATGAAAAAAGATTTTTGTCAGTATTGCGCTGACAATCTTATTCCGGATAAGTTACAAATAATATCCGATAGTTTTGGCTTATTTTATTCGCAGGTTGCTGATTGGTTTGAACAGAAATAGAATATCATGTGGCAAAAATCTAAGTAGCCACATAATTGGCTTAATTTTGATTATACACCAAAACTCAAAACGTAATTACACCAATAATTTCAGTATGATTCAAACTGCTCATTCTTAATAACCAAACAATCAAGCGGACGATGCCGCTTATTTAGGCGTTGTGCGACTCGATGTTGTTTAAATATTTGTTATGCTTGAGAAATCATGACATAACCGAGTATTCTGTTACTCGTACCCTACCT
>Ga0272440_1002255_pt1 | contig 15166 bp, 9 predicted proteins | sample SSMMMBAug17_FD_192440 | JGI IMG/M metagenome (GOLD analysis project Ga0272440, IMG submission 192440) | Marine sediment archaeal communities from Little Sippewissett salt marsh, Falmouth, MA, United States - SSM-MMB-Aug17 | ecosystem: Environmental > Aquatic > Marine > Wetlands > Sediment ... | reverse complement strand
TATATGTCATCATCAGGAAGCAGTTTATTTTTTGGTGGCGGTGGTAGCTCTTACAATGCAGCAACGTACTTAACATTCTACACAGCAGCTAATAATGCGACCAGAGTTGGTACTCCGAGACTTTATATAAATCAATCAGGAAATGTCGGAATTGGTACTGGACAAACAAATCCTGAGGCAGTTCTTGAATTAAAGTATCAAGGGTCAACAGGAAAGATTTTTAAAGTGAAAGATGCTTCGAGTAATAGTATATTTGAAGTTTTGTCCACTGGGAAAGTTCAACTAAGTAACGCATTGATTGATAGTGTGTGGTATCAAGCTGGCCCACCAGATAGTTTGATGTTTGGTAGTGGTGGAAAAATTGGCGGAATTCAGATGAGGACGCCTTAATGCACCTAAAATAAAGTAACGGAGTTTTGTTGTGAATTGTTTTTAAACTTGGACGATGTGTAGTGTGCGGTGTGTAACAACAAGAAAAGTAATGAACATAATACTTGCGTTTGCAAAACTATAAACGCCCTATACATATTTACTATAACCAGCAAAGCCACTTGTAAAAGTGGTTTATATTCTTGTTTTTATGTGGGCGATACAGGATTCGAACCTGTGGCCCCCTGCTTGTAAGGCGGGTTCTCCAAGCATGGCACTATATTTGCTGTTATAATATTAAGGGGTCCTATGTACACCTCAAATCAGATTGTTTAATATGCGAATCGTCCGGTTAGCATATCTTAACATACACAAGTTCCTTTTGGAAACAATTGGGACAAATTTCGGGCAGCTCACCATCGTCGATCAGTTTCCGGGCGACGATCTTATTGTGCTTCCCGGCTACGAAACAGGTAGGGAGAGCGAGGTTGTATTGCCTGCTATTTCTATCGAGTTGGTAAACATTTTGAGCGGGCAGAATGTGGAGATCGGTTCGTCCGGAGTTGATTTCCGAGCATTGTTTGCTGTTTATGTGCATGCACTATCCGGTGGACAATTAACAGATGTTTGCTCATTCATCGAAGAAGCCATGACTGATCGGTGCATTAATGTTTACGATTATTCTGGCGGCTATCCCGGGAATGGCGGTGAGCCTGTTTTTTCGCGCATGAGGTTTAGTGAAGTGAACGGAATGCCACTGGCTTTACCTGCCAAAAATGCAGCTCTCAGGAATGCAGGAATTGTGTATTTCGTTGTGAGCTTAATTCGTAATTAACTGGGGGTTAATATGTCGAAACCTACTCATATTAAGAGTACATACAAGGTTGTCAAGGCTGTTGCTGATGGCGGTGCAGGTCATCGCGGCCCAGAGAATCTTCGTATGGTTCAGAACTACTCTTATGATCAGATTCACGGCGCCGAACATTTTTATGAAATCGGTGACGAGCAGATCGTGAGCACGGCATACGATCCACTATCTACAGATATCTCTCTTGATTTTAACTTGTCAAATCAATCGTTCGCCAATCTTTGCAAGATCTGTAACGTGCATGGCAGGGACTATATCAATCAAAGCGACTTTGAGAATGCTCATGTTGACTTGATTGTCCCTCAAACAGATGATGGTTCTACCTTAAAATCATCTGTTCTGCTGCCCTATGCGTTCTTTACCGGCATGGATATGAATTTTTCCGTCGATGGTGTTGCTACAGAAGCAATTCGCTTCACCGGCGGCATGGACGAAGAGTTCCTGAACGATTACAAGAATCTTGACGGAGAGCGTCTCGTTAGTGGTACGTATGGCGGCGCAAATACGGTCTTTACCACAGAAGAATCTGCGACCGACAAAACTGTGCATTATCTGTACGTTGATGGCCAAAAGTACACGACAGGCTTTACGTGGTCTACGAACACGTTGACCGTAACCGACCTCGATGTATCTGATGCCGATCACGTTGCTTTGTTCTGGTCCTCTACGGGCAGCACGTATACAATGATCACTCCGGAAACGGATGACATTGGCGGCTTTAAGGGTCCGCAGTGCGAGCTTCGGCTTGCTTATGGTTCTGATCCTGTGGCCGGCGATAAATGGCTGCGTGCTCAGACAGCTTCTATTTCTATTCCGTTGGATCGAGATGAGTTGCGCGAGCTTGGCACTGAACAGCCAATTGGTCGATCGCTCAACTATCCGTTGAACATAACTGTTACCGTTGACTTACTGGAAAGCGACTTGGAAGAGTATGCTAATGAGTTTGCCGGCCAAACGTTCTCGACTGTCGATATTTTGAATCCAAAAATGTTCGAGAGCCGCGACGATATTCGCATGTTTGTTATTATCAAAGATCCTGTCGACTCGAGCGAGCGATACGCGATTGCTGTAACGAATATGCGAGTTGATGGACATGGTGTTCGAATGGCGGTTCGCGACAAAGGTACTGTTAGCTGGAACTTTACAGCAGACAGCATCCAGTTTGCCGCTGAATCTGCAAATTTTGCTTAATCTTCGCTCAATAGTGGCCCATTTTGGGCCACTCTTCATATTATAATTAAAGGGATCGTGCAATGGAAGAAAAAGAAATTCAACAAATCGAAGACGAAGTAAAGCTTCGTGAAATCGAAAATAATTATCGTCTCATCACTGATAGTCCGTGGGGAAAGATTCGGATTTATCGAGACTCAGCTCGTTGGGTGTCTGAAATTGCTTTGTCAGAGTATTACAAAGAGCGCACCCGCCTTATTATTGAGGGCAAATACCCGCTTGCCGAGCAGTTGGCAAAGGTGTTTGAGGAGCGTGGTATCTGGACAGAGAACGATGATCAGGAGATGATGGATGTCTCTGATGATTTGCGCGAGCTTGAGTCCAAAAAAGATAAAATCAAGGACAAGGTAAAAGACAAAAAACGTGTCGAAAAGATTGACGCCGAGCTTGAACCAATGTACCGTAAGTTTTTTGATTTGGCGGCTCGAAAAGAGCGCTTGTTCGGAGAAACGGTCGATACGATGGCCGAAGTTCAGCGTCGCTTCACCTTACTATGGGCAGCTGTACGTAAAGACGAGAACGGATCGAGGTGCCAGGATCTCACTCCGGTCTTTGACAGCATAGACGCTGTCAAGGATCTCGAAAAGGATGAGTTTGATTACATCCTCAAAAAAGCAAATGAGTTTTGGGGAGGAGTTGGTGTTACTGAATCTTTTTTAGAAGGATCGCCAGAAGGGCCGACATCCAGCTCAGATGGCGAATAGCCAAGGATACTGGATTACCGTTTTTTGATGTTAGGTATGCTCTCGAGCTGACGCAGGAACAGGCGCAGCTTATTATGTGGATCGATTTTTACAACAAGATATTTGCCCTCGATGACGTAAAGAGACCGCCTCAAGCCGTGCTTGAAGATGATGAGCAATTTGATGCATGGCTCAAGAGGCAGCAGGACGAGAACAGGCGCGATCTTGTTGATTTTTACAGGGCGCAGGACGAGCTAAAGAGGAACAGGAAGAATGGTTCGGCCACAAGAAACACATGGGGCAATACAACCGCATCCAGGAGGCATGGTTGATAAGGATTCACTTTAGCGCAGAAGATGTGCTGAACAATATTGACGAGCTCACTAGGGACTTGTTCTCTGATGAGGGAATATTGCTTGCATTTCTGCAAAAAATAGGAAACGAGATTGCGGAAAATGTTGGTCACCGGCTTTTGACTACCGATACGGCGAGGTCTAGCTGGAGAACTGATTTAGTTACACCTCTTCGGTATAATAAGGATGGGACACCTGTTACTGGACGCGAGGATTATGAAAGCGACCCAAACAAGTCTGAGCAATTAAAATCTTTTATTAGGGCCGAGGTTTCGAAAGACAAGGCTGACGGATCTATTTTTGTTGGGGTTGGAAGGATAAAGGATCTTGAGAAGGTTCAACTTGCAGGAGACGATGTGGGTGGGAAGTTCTCTTTGTGGGCGATTCTTGAATTTGGATATGGTCAGTTTTCAACACACCCGGATGTTGTTCCAAGGATGATAAGGAGAGCGGGTGGAAAGAACCAGGTTTTTCCATTCAGATCAGAGTGGGGCACAAAAAGGGTTGGCGAAGCAATGTCGTTCGAGTACACGGATAACCCTGGCCAGCTTGGTCGGCATTATTTTATGACGGTATTAGGGGTGCTTTACGCAGAGGACATGAGGCTTATGGATTCTGTTCATTCCTTGATAAGAAATAGGCTTCACAAGTTCTCTTACGCTCGTTAAGGATCTAAATAGAAAGAGCAGTTTAATTGCCGGATTCCCATCCGGCTTTTTTGTTTTTAGGGGGAAGATATGGACAATGCATCCAGAAATGCATTTGTAATATCGCTTGAAATAACTGGTCGTGAACAACTTGAGGCTTTTAAAAAGGATGTTACTGACCTCAATGCCACACTTGGCAAAGATGCGTTAAATATTTCTGAAAAATCTGCAAAGATTCCAGGAAAGGCTCTTTCGGAGCTGAACAGAATATATGGCATGGCTTCGAGTGGCGTCAAGGGGTGGGAGAAGAAGCTTTCTGAATGGGAAGCTGCTCACGGCAAGTATAAAAAAATAATTGACTCTGCAAGAAAGGGTGCCGGATTTAATGTTCCTGGCGAGAAAGGTGATCTCGGTGGGTATGGTGGCATCGCTGCCAACATAAACAAGATGGCGGCAAGTTTAAAGCTTGCTAACTCTCAATTCAGGCAGTTATCCTCCATTGTTAACAATGTGACTCGCAAGCTGTCTTCTGGCGTGAATGCGCTTAATAGATCTTTGGCAACAACGAATGATCTGTTGCACCAAATGGCTATCATGAACTCGAGGTATTTGAAGAGTGTTGGTGTAAAGACGCCCGAGTTTGACCTTGCCGAGCTTAGGAAACGCAAAAACACTGGGTTTGCTCGCCTTTCCAGGTACGACAATCTTCACACATATGAAAATGAGTTAAAGACTGAGGAAAGGCTTAGTCGGGAAAGGACTGCGAGATCTGTTCGTGAGAACAGGTTGCAGTCTATTCCAACTCCGCGTATAACAAGATCGTACCAAATCGAAACGTCGACAACTCCGAGATTCAAGGTTGTCGGTCCGTCGACACGGACAACTGCGTCCGCTCCATTTACGTCAATAAATGCTCAATCCATTGCCGCCACGTTAATGTCTCCAGTGCAAAGGCAGTCAAGCGCTGCTATTGTGAGCACTGAGAGGGTTGCGAATGCAGCTATTGCTGCAATGGCCAAGAATGCCGCGTCGACATCTGGCCCATCTTCCGGGAAGGTTATAAGGCTTTCTGATAAAGCTGTATCTGAAGCCGGCAATATTGTGCTGTCTGGCACTGGTTCTGGGAAGATTAGTTTGTCTCAAAAAGAGCTTACCGAGGTTCAGAAGCTATTTCGTGGCTCAGGGTCAAGCATTGAGAAGATGTCGACGAAGGATTTTTCTGCAAAATTTGGAAAGTATTTTACGCCGGAATACAAGACCGAACTTGATGCTGAGCTTGCAAAGTCTGGGGCAAATCTTAAGAACTATGTTCCAAGGGCAGTAAAGGAAATTCTTGCAACATTTCCTGCTGGAGCCAGGAGGGATGTTCGAGAGGCTTTAATTCAATATGGCGGTGCCGGTGAAATATTTTTTGGGAAAACCGGTGGCGATGTTGGCTCTGTTTTTAAAAACATAAAGACAGCTATAGATTCTTATACAGCAACGCTTCAGTCTACAATAGATGCGAGTGGAGCTGCGATATCCGGTCTTCGCGTTGCCCCAAAGCTCTCGGATGGGGTTGAGAGAATCTCGCTAAGAAATCTTAATGAGATTTATGCTATAGGTGGTAAGAGTCGTCGTCAAATCAAGACTGTTTATGATAGTAAAACAGGTCTTGAAAAGGGTGATTATGTAAGAGATCTCCCGTGGCTTGGCAAGGTTGATCGAAAAATGTTTGAAATGCTTCGTGAGCGAGATCCTCAGTCGTTTGAAAAGATAATGAGGATGGCTGATCAGCGTGCAGAGAGCATGATGCCCGCCAGCGCAGGGAGGTTCATGCGTGCTATTGATAACTCTTTTAAGAGAAACAAGGTATCAAAAGTTCTCGCAGAAGAGTCTTTGTACGATGGTACAAACATGATTCGTTATGGACAACAGGTTGGAAGTGATAATCTCTGGAGGAAGACAAAGAGGCAAATTGCTTCCGGAATGACCGGAGAGTGCGATGATGGTCTCATGGCGAGTGGAAGTTCTCTTGATAACGAATTAGTTGCTTCTTATCGCGAGCTTCTTGGTAGATTAAGATCCGTAAGTAATGTATTTGGAAAGCTTGTTAATCTTAGCGATAGAATTGGGGTTGATAAGTATACGCCACAAGATGCTTATCGGATCGCGGCAAGGTATGAAAAGGATCTTATTTCGCAAAGGTTACGCACAAAGCCGTGGTCGAGATATGCTCTTTCTGCGCCTGATAAGGCATCTGTCGAGTATTCTGTTTCAAAAACAGATGCTATGCTTGCAAAGCTCGCAAATTCATGGTCTGGTAATTCAAGACCGCCGGCAACAAGGTTGCAGTGGAATGAATATGCCAGATCCATTGGAATGTATGCGGCAAAGCCAAGGTTTAGGGAGGCGCTTACATCGGCGCCATCAACCCAATTTAACGACTATGTCTCGAGACTTGGATATGGCAGGGATGACATTATTGCCAGGGCCATCAGTCCAAAATTATCATTAAACCCAATACAGAGATTACTTTCAACGTTGCAGGTTATGGGCGGTGGTGCGTATAGCCCGAGAAGGTTGATTGAGCAAAAAGAGTATCCGATTGTAAAGTATGCTGACGGCGTTTATCGGGCCCCTGGTGTTGCAGGTCTTTTGCCAAAGAACGCTACTCCAGATCCAATGAGTGTTATAAAAAGTGTTTATGGCGCCGGAATGTCTGGTTTACCGGTCAGCGCTATGGAGAAACTTGGAGCTCTAACAGCCATAGGCAAGGTGAGGTCTGCTCTGTCTTCACTAGACTCGTCTTCCGGCGGCAGCGCAAGCCCTGGGAGCATTAGAGCTGCTTTTTCCAGGTTGTCAGAGATAGAGAATATTATCAGGGCCATTAATGCATCTCCGAGGGTTAGCGTTGATGGTCAGAGAATACGGGCTGCATTTGCCAGATTATCTGAGGCTGAGGCTGCCGCGAGAAGGGGAGCCGTGCCTCCAGCGGCTGGCGGTGGTGCAGGTGGCGGTGGTGGCGTTCCGACGCTTGCCAGTTTTGCTAATCCAGAGAACTATCCATATTACAGTGGGTCGAAAACGATCGATCCATTTTTACTTTCAGCCGCCGGAACATCTCGTAGTGGCGGGCTATCTGGCGCTATGCGTCGAGTCGCGTTGTGGGGCGCTGGTGCATCAATCATCTATGGTGGTGTAGCGCAGACAAAAAATCTCATCCAGGAAGCAAAGGAAATCGAAACATCGATGGCTGAGATCGAAAAGGTTATGCCGGCCACTGCAAATCTCAATAAGCTTGAGAAGGGATTTTGGGACTTTGCTAATGGCTATGGCCAGGCAATGAAAAGCGTTATTGAGGTTGGCAAGGTATTTAGTCAGCAAGGTCTTGATGAACAGCGCGTTCTAAGCGCCACGGAAACAGCAATGATTGGCATGAATGCTGTTGGTTTTGAGCATGCTGATGCCGTTGAATATTTGACCGGCTTGTACAAGACATGGAACCTTGAAATGAATCAGACTCCGAGGTTTATGTCAAAGTTGATGTCTGTCGCAAAAAGGTTCCCGATTACCGCCGGTGAACTTGGCCAAACATCTATGGCATTGTCTCCGGCAATAAAGGCTGTTGGTGGCTCTTATGATGATATGCTTGGTTATGTTACCGCTATTAAGGGAACTACAAGGGAAAGTATCGGAAGGATAAACACGTCTCTAAAGATGATGCTTTATAGAATGTATCGTACAGACGCATCAAAGGCTTTGGCTGGGTTCGGAATTGGCACAAGGAATCAGGAAGGCGGATTAAGAAAACCTGGAGATATATTTGGTGAGATAGTTTCAAAAAGAAAATCTGGTGAAATAACTGATGTTGGTATGTTTGAGCTTGCATCTGCTATTGGTGGTCGTCATTACAAGTCAGTTCTTGCGCTGATGGACAACTATGATGAGGCTATGCAGGCAAGGCTTGTTTCTGAAAAAGCCAGTAGAGAGGCGTTTCGTGCTAATGATATTCAGATGCAGACTACCGAAAAAAGGTGGGCGAGTGCTACGAGCATACTAAAAGAGTTTGCTATAACATTGGCAGATCTTATTGCTTTGCCGGGAATTCAGGGGTTGGCAAAGGTTTTTGGCTCTCTCGGTAGTGGGCTTGAGAAGGTTACGGAGTTGCCATTTTTTGGCAATATTGTTGGTCAGTTTTTACCGATAATGGCTATGCTTGGTATCGGTAAAAAGGTTGGTGGATTTGCAATGAAAAACAGTCTTGTAAATCCAATGAATTACATGGCCATGGGGATGTCTTCCGGTATTGGCATGGATGATCTTATTAAGAGGCTTGGTGTTGCCGGGTACTCAGGACAGGTTATTGATGAGTTTGTTACTGAGCTAACAACAGCAGGTACAGCTGGTGGTTGGATAAAGTCTAAGGGCGGAAGATCTATTATTAATGCTGCTGTTCCCGGGGAAAGTTTTTTTAAACAATGGGGCCCGGCGGCTGTATTTCCAGCATTTGGCGTTAATGGTGCCTCAAGGCTTGCAGCCGAAAAGTACTCTGCCGCCCAATTGCTTAACTTTATTGTTCATGAAGGTTCTCTTCCAATCACGAACGAGGCTTTTGATGTCCCGCGCAGAAGAGCTGTTCTCTATAATACTGCCGGTGAAATGGTTAATGCTGGGGCGACGAATGCGCCAAGAAGAAGATTTCTTGGTCAAACTCGTGGTATGTTTAATCTTGGTTTCTCGCAAGCTTCCGGCGGATATGCGGCTGGTCAATCTGCAAGTCGTGGTTTTGCAAGTACCGCAGCATTTAAGGGTTTGTCGATAATTCCTGGAGCAATACAAAAGGTTGTTGGTGCTCTCATGGGGTTCTTGAAGATTGGCGGCATAGCTGCAATTATACTTGGTCTTGTCGCCGCGCTTGGAAAACTAAAGGATTGGATAACCAGGAATGATATTGATTTCAAGAAAGTTGCAGATTGGAAATCAACGTCGTCTGTTGAATTTGATAAGGTTCTTGGTAAGTTTGGTGGGGAGCGCGGAACTGGCCCGGCCGGAATGGCGTGGATGCGGCAAAAAGACAAGGTTATGGATATTGCTGCTGCTATTGGTCGGGAAGAAATAACGAATTACGACCAGCTTGCGTCGAAGCTTACTGAGATTTCCGGGGCTGCGTTTAATGTCGATGAAGCAAAGGATGCCTGGATAAAGATGCGCAACTTCTTGAATGACGAAGTTTACGCGCAATACATGCAGGTTGCTGATAAAATTGAGGAGAGATTTAGTGAGAAGCTTCTCCCGAAGCTTAGTGTACAAATGTCGCCTTATACCGAGTCTACTGTTACTAATTGGCAAACGCAAAATGCTGTGAAGCTTGACGATTGGTTAAGGAGTAAAGGTAAGATTGGAAAGTTTTTCGCAGGTGTAGTTGGCGGGAAAGGTGGTCCCGTAGAGAGTCAGCAAAGAATGGGTGTTGTTCCTGGGACATACGAGGGTGCTGTGTCTAGGAAATACTTTGGTTTTATGGGGTTAGCGAAGAACTTTGTTTCTAACTGGAACCCAGCCCTTGCTGATATGGATAAAGATAAAACGCTGGCGGAATACAAAAGGTATCGCGAGCAAATACTTGGATTTAACAAACAGTACGAAAATATTGGCTCCGGTAGTACTCCAACATATGTTGCTATAAAGGAGATGTTTCAAACTGACATTGGAAAAGCTGGGTTTAAGACGCTTTATGATGAGATGTCTAGGGATGGTGGAATATTTGGCGGTATCTTAAATGTTGAGACGGTTGAAAAAGCCAAATTACTAGCCCAAGATCTCGGGGTTGAGGAAAAGCCGACAGGGGATGAGGTATTTGACAGGCTTGCGAAGGATGCATCTGATACACAAAAAGCATTAATGATTATGGCTAAAAATCTTGTGTATGAGCAGGTTAATAAAAAATATACCCCAAAAGAGTACGAAGCCATGCTTGGCGCCGCAAAGGATTTGGAAGAGAAGGTTCAGGCTGGTGTAGTTCCGGCTTTGGATAAGCTCTCTGACGCGCTATCAAAAGCCAGGGATCTTATTTATGATGCCATGAATACGTTTGGCTTGTCTATGCGTGAGGCTGCCATCGGGCGTGAGTGGTCATCCAGGACTGGTCAGCCGTCAGCCTATAGAAAAGACATATATGACGACGCCAAGAAAGCATTCATGGAGATCGCCGGCGGCGGCCGAGCAAGGACTGCTATGCAGCTTGCCTCCGAAAAGTATTACTTATCCATACTTAGGGGAGAAACTAAGGGTGGTAATATTGACTCTGGTTCGCTGTTTAAGAAAGTAAAGATGGAGGGTTATAGCGCCGAGTTTCAGGACGCATTTGAAGCGATGGAGGAGGCTCCTGAAGGTGAAAAGCTCGATGCGTTACAGAAACACATTAGATCCAAAGAGGGCGAAATTGCGACTCTTAAGGCTCAAATATCTTGGCTCGACAAGTATGGTGATGAGTTTATAAATAATCTTAAGAGCTACATGGTTGCAATAGGCAGGTGGTCTGCCTCTCTCGAATCAGAAGTATCTGGATTTGCTGCAATCAGAGAGGCTGGGTCTTCTTTGATTGATGCAAACACTCAGCTCAAGACCCTTGTGAATTACACAGCGTCTGACGAAAGGTCGAATCTGAACATTCGACTGAAGGGTATAGATCAACAAAGGGCTCTTGAGTTAGAGGAGAAGAGGAGAAAGCTTGTTTCTGAAAGCGGTGACAAGGGTGCGCAGTTGCCAGATTATGAACTTGCTGCATTTAAGATTGAAACAGCCCGCTTAAAAGTAATTGAGCAGATTAATACAGCCGTAAGGTTGCAGGGCGAGTATTACAACGCTGTTGTGCAGTCCGCAGACCAAGGTCGCGGTGTTGTTGCTGATACTTTTGGAAATGTTGGAAATATTTATAGCCAGTTCTATGGTGGTCGCCAGGAGCTTGCCGATATTGCCTATGAAAAGGCTGCTGTTCGTCGGGCTGGCGGCCCGGAGGCAGCTATAAGGTTGGCTGAGCTTGAAAGGCAAGAAGGTGAGGTAAAGCGCGGAAGATATAATATTGTCAACGAGCTTCTTGGTGGTTTTGGCGATATATATTCGAAGAATTTGTGGTCTTATATAACTGGGATGATTCCGACCTCATTTGGAAAAGTTCTTATGGGGCCAAATTATCAGCTCGCAAAAGAAAGAAATGACCTTGGCGTCAAGATAAAGCAGGAGGCTGAGGATAGGCTTCTAACCGAAATGTATCAACCGCAAGATCAGCTTGTTTACTTAAATGCTGCTCAGCTTGAGGAATTGCGAAAGCTTAATATTACAAATTCTTCAATGTTGAAAAGCATGTTTCCGGAAGAGTATGCTGCTATGATGGCGTCAATGCCGACATCTGTGCTGTCAGCTCCAATGGGTGGGGCTGGCTCTGTTGCTGGAGGGGCTATTGTCGTTGGTTCTGTTGCTGCAGCATCTGTGCAGGAGAGGGCTGCCGCTATAAGGGCGGCAAACAACGGTGTTAGCGCTGCCGACCAGGCTATATCTAGCAAGATAAAGCTTGATTGGAAACAAATTGCGTCTGTTGGTGGCCAAATAGGTGGTACGCTACTTGGCCCGGCGGTGTTCAAGGGAAAGACAGGGGAGTATGCTGGTACAGGGGCAAATCTTGGGTCAATGATTGGATCTGCAACTCCACTTGGTCCTGTTGGTGGGCTGGTTGGCGGTCTTCTCGGCGGCGTTATTGGGGCGGCCCTTAGTCCAAATCTAAAAGAGCCTCTTGATAAAAACACTCAGGCTGTTATAAATAATACACTTGCGCTCGAAGACATGACGGCTATGATAGTCCATGGTCCGGCAACATTTCAAATGGGCCCAACGTTTGGCGACGTAAATTATGAGGCAGCGCTGAACAGAGCCCCTTCAAGGGGATAGGTAAGTATTTTTTATTGACAGCACATTATTAAATATCATGTTGCCAAATGTGCTGTATGTTTTTTCTAGACCGCCAGATATTACTTGCGCGACGAATTCGTGTGAGGTTTCAACTATAACGGACGATGGTATTGTAAATGTCTTGCAGTATATTTTTTGCAAATCGTTTTTAGCTGTTTCGACTATTGTAACATATTTTAAATTATTGTCCGCTATATTTGATTTTGTGTGTGTTGAAAATAATATCATGGCAAATGACAGTGTTTTTTTTGCAGCTATTGAGTGCATTATTTCTGCCTGTTTTCTGCTTTGTGGCTCAAGGATATATTTTTCAGCTTTCCTGATACCGTAAAGCTGAAGTATTAATTTTGATATTTCACTATCAAAGTTTTCTCTGTCTATGTCTTCAAGGGACTGTATTTTTACATACAACGTGTCCCCTGATTTGTGTTGTGTGCTTTGGCATGGTGATTGCATGAAGAGCAAGATCACCATTAGTGCGGTGATTTTCATGGGGAATCCTTTCTGTTTTGTTAAATATACAATTTTTTTTTAAAAGTGCGAGAAAAAAATAATGAGTTTAGCGACTAGGAGGCATCACATTTCTCGCCTAAGGGCGAAGCGAAAACATTACTGGTCCGGGAACAATGATGATAGGCTGCTCGGTGCGCTTACTTCGACCCCGTGCCCATGTTCGTGCTGGATGTGTGGAAACCCAAGAAAGAATTATGGCGAAAAAACGCTAAAAGAGTATTTATCTGATTTTGATTTCAATGAACAATTAATTGAGCTTGGCGACTCGGGGGGTTCATGAATTTACAAAGAATAGTTATGGCGTCAAACCAAGCCATGACGGAAAACGTGTTTACATTTCCGGTAAATCCGACGAGGATGAGTATTATTGGCGGTCTCGATCAATCAAAATTTGATGTCATAGATGATGCTCCGGTCTCGCAGATCGCGACTATTGATACAAGATTGAGGTCTATGAGTTGGATCGGATTTCCGTATGATAATGCAAAGATAGCGCAGGTAGCCTCAAAGATGAGGGAGTATCTTGCTGATCCGACCAAGAGAGTTAGATACATCAACCTAATGGATATTGATTATATCAGCTATGGCACAAAAAAGATTTTAATCTGGGATTTTATCGAGCCAATTAGGGATGGTGGCCCGGTTAAATATGATACACTTGAATTGCAATTCTATTTCAAAGGGTAGGCGATGCTTTATAAGCAATATCCGGTTAATGATGATGGCCAGCTCCCGTGGCAGCAAGATGTAAATATTCCAGTATGGTCAATTCAGACATGTTATACGCCGTTCACTGTTCCATCTGCCGGCATTCCATTTGTTATTAATGAATTTGTAAACGATACGACGGTTGGCAATGAATTTTTATCAGGAAACGTTCCGTTTGTTGGGTTTTACGAACCAAGTCCAGGTGCATTCCTTGGTTTGAATTCTGTACAAGCTTCTGAATATGTTGTCACGTATTCTGGGTATTTTATTCCACCTGAAGATGGAAAGTATACGTTTTATTTTGCTGGAACCGGTAGGGTGCAATTTGCTCTCGGCAAGAGCACAAGGATTTTTGATGGCGCCAGCAAGACGGTTGACAGTGGCTGGCTTGACTTGACAGGTTTGCAGCAGCTTGCGTATATCACAAACACCTCCGGCGGGTTGAACTATGCTCACTCTTTGTCTGCTGGAACGGCTTACGAGATCATTATAAAGTATCACAAAAATGACCTCGATGCCGGATTTGTTGCTATGTTTGCTAACAATGCGAGCTTCAGGGATCCTGTTCCGCTGAGCGCTGGAGTTATAAATGATTCCAGTGAAATGCTTCCATGGAATGATGTTACCGGGACCGGCAATGTATCTATTGATGTCAAGTCTCGATCTGCTACACAACTCACCTTTAGCGTTCCGCTTGTATCAAACTCAGAGGCGCGTGGGTATTATTGGGATGAAGAGAATGGCTATCTCGTGAATTCCGAGACAGGGACTATACTACGCAACGGTCGCCTCATTCAGGCTTCTGTCGGGTATGCTTCAGATGTTGCAAGAACAAGCGAGGTCTTGACAGGTGCCTTTAGTGGACATATAACATCCATGTCTCCAAGAAGGACAGCCAGGGGCGAGGATGTGTTTGAAATTACGTGTCTCGACTTTACGTGGATGTTAAAGCGCACGATCTCACTTGGGTATCCGGATTGGCTTGATTACGCCATGGCCGGATATCTATCTGACAAAAACTCTGACAGCATTGCCAGTGGAACGTTAAAGCCGGCTGCATACGATTATTGGAATTTGAGAAAAATCCTTGTCACAAATTTCATCCGCGCCGGCATTGATAGCACCCTTCTTTATAAAAAATGGCGCCAACAAAGCGCCGTTTCGTACGCCGATACTATGTTTTTGCTCCCAGACCACGGGATAATTCTTGATGGCAATATAAAATATAACGGCAAGATAGTTGGTGGAGAGGAGAATGTCACAGAGTTTTCCTGGCCCGGAACAACTGGAGAGTTTATTTACGATGTCGTTCTGAAAGTGTTGGACAATTTTGGTTTGGAGCTGCAGTTTTGTCCTGGACACTCCGGTGCTCCAATGATTATTTCGCCAAACGCTCCAATGTACCAGGTGTATGGACGGCAACTCGCAAATTGGATAGTTAAACCATATACTGATTTTGAGGCTTCGTTTCCAGATTGGTGGAATATAGGCGAGGAATATAGTTATTCGAGGTTTCTTGTAACATCACCGGATGAGGCGACATCTAGGGTGATCTCGTCTGACCGTGGGACAAAGTCGTTCAATGCAAAGCTCCCGAGTGATGGAATTGTTCTTGGCGGTGCTGTTGGCTGGTCAAAAAATAGCATGTTTCAGACTGTTGCCGGCTGCAGGTACACCATAAGTTTTATGGCAAAAAACAACGGAACGTCTTCCGTTAACGCCATACTCAAGGTATTTACCAGGCAGCATGCCGACGTTGATACTGGAAGATATGATCGATTGCACCCATGGTCTGGTAGGACGATAACTTCTATATCGTCATCTTCGTGGAAAAGATACACCATAAGTCAT
>Ga0272440_1002254_pt1 | contig 15170 bp, 8 predicted proteins | sample SSMMMBAug17_FD_192440 | JGI IMG/M metagenome (GOLD analysis project Ga0272440, IMG submission 192440) | Marine sediment archaeal communities from Little Sippewissett salt marsh, Falmouth, MA, United States - SSM-MMB-Aug17 | ecosystem: Environmental > Aquatic > Marine > Wetlands > Sediment ... | reverse complement strand
ATGGATAAGACAATATGTAATTAAAAATCGCACTTTTAATTGGGATGAAATTATAGCTGGCGATGTAAGCTTAAATGGGACATTGCAAAGTTATGATGCAGCAAAAGTATTATATAAAGCTGTAGATATTGAGCCATGTCTTAATAAATTATGTAAAAAATGGGTTTTTATACCTGAAGCTCCATCTAATATTGATAATTGGGATGATGGTATTGTATATCCTTCGCAAAAAACTATTAATTTAACATCAAATCTTTCAAACCTTAATTTTACTGCAATTTATTTGGGTGATGTTAGTGGTAATTGGGAAGAAACAACTACGAAAAAAAGATTGAAAAAATCAAAAAAACTTATATCTTCAAAAATTAGAATTAAAAAAGATGAAGTTTTAACAATACCTGTATGTATAAATAATTTTGTTGAGATTGGTGGTATCGATTTAGTAGTTAAACTTTCAGATGGAATAATACCTGTAGGAGCAAGTCTTGAAAATAGTGAGCTTAGTTATTGTGATTATAAAATTTCCAGCAACAAAAGAATCAATGGGAAATTAAAGGTACTTATCTATTCATGGGGGAATACATGTACCACTAGTGGTAATATAGCATTTTTATCTTTTAAAGCTATTAATTCTGGTAGGATTAGTATTGTTCAGTTCGATAATAATGAAAAAAATGCTGATGGAGGCTTATTAGTTGATGGAATACCTGCTGGTATAGTTGAAATAGTAGTTGAATAGTATATCTTGATAAATGCAGATGTGGAGCTAATCCACATCTGCATTTTTATTATATAATAAAGGAGGAAATTCTATGAAAAAATTATGTTTTGTATCTATAATATTTTTTCTAAGTATTACACCAGTTTTTTCAGATATACAAAAAGATGATATATTAAATTTTCCAATTATTCTAAATAATGAATATAAAGAGATAACAGCATTAGATATAGAAATAGATTTAGATAAGTCCATTTTTGAAATATTAGATGTTAAATTAGATGGTGGAATATTGAAAAATCAGTTTTTTGATTATTGTTATGATCTTGTATATAATGAAGTAAATGAGAGAATATATATATCTATTATTGCCACACCAGAAACAAAAGAAATAATTGAAAATCAGAATATTAGTTTTGTTGGACCTGTAGCATTTATTTCTTTTTTGGTAAAAAAAACTCCTGATAAAAAAACTTTAATTACAATTGAAAATTTCATATGTGATCAACAAGAAGATGCTGGTGGGTTTGAATTAAATGGTCATATTGTAAAAAATATTAGTTTTGATGTACCTTGTTGTAATATTGGAGATAAAAAAACAGGTATAGAAGACGCTATTTATACCATTGAGTGCCTTTCAGGCATTCGTATATCAGAATTAAACTGTAATATTTCATTAAAATCTTTGATATCTATTCTTCAAAGACTTTCTGGAATCAAGCATCCATCAAATGATGTAGTTTTAAAAAAAGATGAAATTACTACAATACCGATAGTTTTAGAAAAACAACAGGCAATTGGAGGTTTAGATATAAAATTAACTTTTGATGATAGTTTAATAAGTGTAAAATCAATTGAAATAAAAAATGGAATATTAGATGGAAAAAATTACGAAGAATTTTCACGTATAGCTAAAAATAAAGCATATTTATTTGTTTATACTGAAAAATCTGAAAATGATTATGTTATAGATAAAGGCCCTGTTGTTTATGTTAGTTTTAAAGTACGTGGTAATAATTGTTTCGATACTAAGGTGATTCTAACTAAATTCGCCTGCAATGCTAAAGCTGCACAAGGAGGGTTTAAGATATCTGATTCAACATATAAAATTCTTAATTTAAAAAAATTAAAAGAAAGAACTATCAGTGGCAGAGTTATTGCGGCTGACTCAGGAAAAGGTCTTGCAAACTCTCTTTTAGAAGTATGGGAAACTAAATCATCTTTTAAAGGAATGAGTTTAACAGATGTTGATGGGTATTACATCCTTAGAAATCTTCCTCCCAGTCGAGAGATTATTGTTGGTGTATGGCCATTTTATGGAGATTATTATATAAAACAATACTACAATAATAAAAAAAGCCGATCTTCAGCTACTTTTCTATCAACATTGTCAAATAATTTAGAAAATATAGATTTTATTTTGGACAAAAAGCTTTAAACGTTGCATAAGGGATTTCAAGAAAAACAATTTAAAAAGGAAATTGTTAGATATTGTTATGATTATTTAATTTTCATATTTATATGAAAGTCCAAAAATTATTAATATTTTCAGATATATTTGTAGAGACGCAATGAATATCGTCTCTACGTGGTGTAGCCATAACTTTCATGCTTTGTTGTGACCACCAGGCCATGGAAGTTTTATTTAAAAAATAAAAAATAGGAGAATCTAGTTGCTATTTTATTAAAAACAACCTATAAAAAATCTGATTTTTTATAAAATCAACATGTAGAAAATCCTATTTAAAAATTAAGATGTAGAAAATCAGCTTATTTTATAAAATTCAAGAATATATCAAATGAAACGATTTGCATCCAAACAACTTGATCAATGGTTAAAAAATTCCAGTCGAAAACCTATGATTATCAGAGGAGCCAGACAGGTAGGTAAAACATGGCTGGTGCATGATCTGGCAAGCAGACATAAAAAATCATTGATTGAGTTAAATTTTGAAAAGAGACCAGATTTTATTGATTTGTTTACAGAAAATGAACCTGAGAAAATTTTAGTTAATATTGAAGCGGAATTTGATATTCATATTAATTTAGATGAATCTATACTTTTTTTAGATGAAATACAGGCTGCTCCTGAAATTTTTTCAAAGCTCAGGTGGTTTAAAGAAGATATCCCTAAATTGCCGGTAATTGCAGCAGGTTCATTGTTAGAGTTTACGCTCAATACATTTCATTTTAGTATGCCAGTAGGGCGTATTACATATTTCTATCTTGAACAGATGTCTTTTTTTGAGTTTATTCTAGCACATGGCAAAGATGCGCTTTATAAAAAACTATGCCTGCCTGATGTATATAAGAAAAATAAAATTCCTGAATCTTTACACAAAAAATGCTTAAATCTTTATTATGAATATTGTATTGTAGGGGGAATGCCAGAAGTTGTAAAGAATTGGGTTCAAAATAAAAATATTCAGGAATGTATTAAAATTCAACAGGATATTATAAGTACTTATAGAGATGATTTTCATAAATATGCCGGGAAAAATGACCCAAGATTATTATCAAAAATTTTTTTATCAGTTGCTAAGCAGCTGGGAAATAAATTTGTATACACACTTGTTGATCAGACATATAAAGTTGAGGCAATAAAAAATGCATTTAATCTTTTGTCTCATGCGAAAGTTTGTACTAAAATTTCTCATACTTCAGGAAATGGTTTACCTCTTGGAGCAGAATCTAATGAAAAATTTTTTAAAACAATGATGTTAGACATAGGACTGGTATCTGCTCAGTTAGGATTATCTTCTTTAAAAAACATAGATTTACAAAATATTATTTTAAGCAATAAAGGAGGACTTGCAGAACAATTTGTAGGTCAACAATTTCGCTCCGCACAATCTCCTATGAGCGAGCCACAATTATTTTATTGGCAAAAAATTGGTGGAGGTCAGGCAGAAATTGACTATATCATTCAATATGGAAATAAAATCATACCTGTTGAAGTAAAATCTGGTGCTTCTGGTAGTATGAAATCTTTACATTATTTTATGTATGAAAAAAAATTAAATTTAGCTGTCAGGTTAAATGTTAATATGCCTGAGGAAATGGATATTGATGTTAAGACAACTCAAAGTAAAAACGTAAAATATAAATTAATATCACTTCCTATATATCTTGCAGAACGTATTTATCATATTCTTGATGAGTAAGGGATATTTTTAAGGTGCCAAATAGGCACCTTAGTAATTAAAGCAATCTATTAGGATAGCTAACGGGCATTTTATTTGTTTCTATCGAGAGTATGTCCCAAAGAACAGGAATTTCCTGATCTTTTCTAAGGTATGTTTTAAAAAATACTGGTTGATGGTATTGAAGAGAGGGGGTAAACCCCAATGAACTATATAATGATGATGTAACACTATTTCTTCGATCAACCAGAGCATAGAGTTTTTTAATCTTTTCTTCATTAACATGTCTTACAATAGCTTCATACAGCGTAGAAATACTAAAATAATTTCTATAAGAAAATGTATTTAATTCGGCTATTTTAATATTTTCATTAATTGTATAACTTTCATTAGTCGATTTAATCAAGGCATACTCAATAGGTATTTTTTGATTATCTGTTTGAACAGTGCATCTTACATTCGATTCAATGTTGTTCTGTCTGTCAATCACATAAATATAGGTTGATGTTTTATCATGAAAACTATTTATTTTTTTGCAAAATCCTTTATAATATTTACTGGCTTGTTTTGCATATTGATCATTAATTCTTTCTATGAAATGATAGTTTTTTTTATTTCTGACAGTTGTAGTTGCTTTGTAGTCGAATTTTATATCTATTGATTCATTTCTTATAGCAGCATTAGTATTATTAGAAATTTTAAAATATGCTTTGTTTGGAAATGATTTAGTCATAAAAACCTCCTTTTTAGGCTGGTTATTAATAATTTTATTCTCTCTTTCTATGTATATTAATAATTGAGTATTTGTTTTTTTGTGCCTGTTTTGAATTTTTTTTGATTTTTTTTTGAAATTAGCTTTGCTTTCAAGTATATCAAATAATAAAAAATAGCAGAAAATGTGGCTAATCTATTGGAGGATATGGATATGTTAGATGTTATAGAAGTAATAAAAGAGAAATATATTGAAGAAGGAAAAAAAGAAGGTGAAAAACTTGGTGAGATAAAAAGTTCTCGCGAAATGTTAGAAACAGCTTTAGGAGAGGTTTTTGAATTTGTACCAGCATATATAATAGATAAAGTACGAACTATAAATCACCAGGGTGTATTAAATAATCTGTTTAAACAGGCAATACGATGTAGAGAGTTATCCAAGTTTGAAAGTTTATTAAATCAGGCTACTGCTGTTGCATAAAAGGTTATTATTAGAGGGGTTTTACATATGCTACTGCCTGCTTATGTGCTATAGTCCAGCGTCATTTAAATTGGTAAAACTTATGTTATTAAATATCTTGAGAAGGTGGAACTTATAAGCCAGTTATAATTGATTTAAGCCATAGAGATGGTGAAAAACGATTTGAAGAGATTAAAAAAGAAGTTGAAGAAGGTAATTATGACAGTTTAATAGAATTAGTATTTATTCCTCTTTATGGCAAAGCTCCGGATGAGGAAAGAGAAATATTTGTTAAAAAGGTAATCACGTACCAACGTGATCTTTGGAAACAAGATAAAATATCCAAGAATTTAATTGGTGCTACTATGGTTATGGCTAATAAAATAGTAGATAAAGAATTCTTGGCTAATCTATTGGAGGATATGGATATGTTTGATGTTATAGAAGTAATAAAAGAGAAATATGTTAAAGAAGGAGAGTTAAAAAAATCATGTGAAGTCCATCTCTTGAAAAAATATCTTTTAATCTTGCAAAATTTTTTTAAATAATTTAAGTTCTATAAAATAAAAAAGCAAAATCATTAATGATGACGATTTTGCTTTAAATTTAGTGGCCTATACAGCCATAATACGAAAAAATATTTTTATTTCTCTTTTTGGTACCATTACATTACATGTATGTATAATATTATATTCTAAACATATAATTATAACAAGAAAAAAACAAAAAACTATGTTTAGAATTAATACCCTGTCTTTTTCTTACCTGTTCATTCGTAAATGCTGTGTAGTCCTTATTTTTCCAAATTTAATTAATTAATTTATGGAATAAGGAGGACAAAATGAAGAAGCTTAATAAAAAACAACAAATCAAAAGATTAAAATTAAGAAAGTTATTACTAAGAGAAAAGAGTAAGATACTAACTGAATATTTACGTTTATTAGAGAAGGTTATTGTTAGATTAGAGAAGGTTATTGTTAGATTAGGTGCATTATATATAGTTTTAAATTTATTTATTGATAAAAATCAACTACTATAACTAATTTTCCAAGATAGTTATATATCGAAAGCTTAATGAGGTAAGAAAATAATTAAAAAAAACAGCTATATTAAAGTGACGTTAAATGCTTCAAATTTACCTTTTCTTTTTTCACTTTTTCTTACCTCAAATTGAACCTGTTCACCATCATTAAGTGATCGAAACCCCTTTTTGTTGATTGAAGAATGATGTACAAAATATTCTGAGTTATCTTTGTGTTTAATAAATCCAATGCCTTTTTTATTATCAAACCATTTTACCACGCCTGTTTTTATTTTATCATGGGTATCTGATACTTTTGTATAAGTTATATTTTGCGGCAATACATTTTTTATAACTGGATACCAGTTTTTCCATGGTGTCTGAAGTAAGTCTCGTCGTCTATCAGGATAAAGATAATTTGGATTTTTTTCTCCTGTTTCAGAATCTTTCTCTTTTATAAAATCGGTGTAACCAGGGATAATATTGTCATTTTTACTTTCCAAATCAGGATATCGTACATTGATTTCATTATTTTCAGAAGGTATCCATAAAATTGATCTTAAATTTTTTATATTAGGGAAATTATCTATCTTATCTTCATTAGAAATTCCTAAATGTGAAAAACCTTTTTTTATTAACGATATTTTATCAGATTTTTCCAAATTGCCTTCATAAATTAAAACATCATTAACTTTGATTTGAACACTTCCCAGTCCCATGGCTTTTGCCATACCTATTTTATGAGCAAGGTTATTTTCTAACTCAAGCGAATACAAAAGTAATCCCAACTCCCATTCCTGAAGTTTATGAAATTTAATTTCAAATTTGAAAATATTTCCTTTATCTAAAGGTTCTATTGTTCGATTATTTGGTGTTATTAAGGCTTGATTTTCCTTTAACTTTTTTACAGACCATGGATGATGAATATAAAATTTTCGCCCTGGAATTGTAGACTTTTTTTCTGGCATTGACCAGGTGGGGCGAGGACGTTCCAACAGTGGTAAAGTCATTTTACCACCTTTTTCTTCTGTATTTTTTATATACCACTTAGGTAAGTTTTTATCAGGATCATTATCAAGCCAGGCAATGCCAAAATTTACACGACTTTTATAAGATGTTGTTCCAAAAACATGGCATGCTGGGCATAATCCTTCAGGATGTGGTTTAAAAAAATCTTCTAGATTTTCACAGGTATCTTGACAATCTTCGCAGTCTTCTATACACAATCGCGAACATGGTCGAAGCGACTCATTATTTTTTGGAAATCTTTTGCCTAAAGGCGACTCATCGACTTCACGTGAAATTGAAACAGGTGCCAGGTCAGTAACTTTATTGTTTTCAAATTTAAAATAGACAAGATCACCTTCAGATAATTCTTTGTTATGCTCTATAGTTTGAAATATCATCGGTATATTTTTAGAGTTATTTCTGTTGTCCTCAAGTATGTTATTATACTGTTTGATAATTTTTTTAGGAATTATAATATCGGTGTCATCATTGTCTGGAGTTGTAAAAATTCTTTCGCACCGCTTGTGCATTAGATATTCTACACCATCTTTAACATAAGCAATAACTGGACGAGGATACTTTTTTTTCTGACTTGAACGTAACTCCATTTTGTTATGTAATGGGAAAGAATATAATGAACTTTTATTTTCAAATGATGAAGGAAAAGGTATCTTATATTTTGGATCTTTGCTTACTGTTACCATATCTGCCCCAGTAAATTTAATAAAACCTTTATTACAGCCTTCTATTTTTTCAGTCAGGCAAGCATATGCAGCATTTGGATTTATTTCTTTCACTTTGCCACGTTTATCTATATATTCTTGTTTATGTAATGTATAATATATTTCTTTTTTACCTGTTAAAATTTCATAGGCATCTTCATGACTTAATAAAAATTGTCTATTTTTTTCAGCTGCCTTAGCAATATCTTTATTGTATTCTATTGCTCTAATTAGACTTTGCATATAGCTATAGCATTCTTTTTGATAATCTTTTTTATTAGTAGGTTGAATAAGCTTCAGATTATCATAAATTGGCAGCCTGACAATTTTTCCCATTTGTTTAATATACCATTCTTCACCTTTTTTAATAACCAGTCCAGGTAAAAATTCATCTTTATCCTCTGATTGTTTATTTTTTCCTGTTTTTCTTGATTTTGTTTCTTCAGACTCAGGTATTACCCGACGAGTAATATATTTTTTTTCATCCATAACTCTGTAACAGGAATGCGTTATAGTTTCAAATACAGAAGATATCATTCCTCTAATAGATGATCCTGGTATAGCTATATGGTCATTTATCCTGAAAAAGCCAAATGATTTATGGCCCTTAATATTCATATCAAAATAATCTTCCTTTTCATCTGCAGCTGTGGGAATAAAAATAGGACCTAATGTTTTTAGTGAGCAAGATATGGTTCCACTTAAAAGCTCTTTACCATCATGTAATTTTCTTACATGAGATATAAGCCCATTGGCATTAACACGACTGACCTTTTTATCAAGTGGGGGTATAAAATAATGTGGATGATAAATCATTTTTTTATCAAGTTTTATTTCAGGTGAATCGCCTATTTTATAACGATCATTGCTTAAAATTTTAACACAAGATTTTTTTTGTATATCAGAAAACCATTCAGGGACGTCATCCCATTCAACATCTGAAACAAAACCATATCCAATAGCTCCTAATCCACCTAATGGCATGACTCCATTTTTGAAATCAGATAAAATTAAATTCATAGTTTCTTGTTCAATTTTATCTAAGTCTTTTTTTACCCATATGGTACCTTTAAGTTCTAAAGCTTTGTCTTTAGGTGCTCCTGGAATAGGATAATCATCAAATTTCATTTGATCTACACCACCTCCTGTAAATCGATCAATAGCAACATGGTCCATTTTAATATCTAATTTTTTTTCAGGTGAAATATTTATAACTTCAGCATCTTCAAATCGTAGTTTTCCTTGATGGTGAACATTGCCAAAAAGACGACATAATATACAATAACAATCTTCATGGTCCATATCACATAATGCAACAGATTCGTTAATTTCTTCAGGATTACTTTTCATTAAAATAGAGCGAAATATACCTCGAATACTCTCTCCTTTGATCATATATAAAAATTTTATTTTATTTTCAAATTGATCAAATATACGTTTTTTTATCATTACCGAATCTACATTTCTTTGATCTATCAATGCATTAATTGGATCTCTAGATATTAAAGGTGAAGCGATTTTTATTTTATAACTGATTTTCTCCCAGGGTAGTGGATATGAGTAACCTAAACTTTTCAATTCTTCTTTCCAGTTTTCTTCTTTATTTTTAAATTGATAGACTATTTTTTTATCTTTTTCAGCCTTTTGAAGTAATTTTTTTACATTTTCAGATCCTTTAAAACCACGAAAAAGCATAATATATTCAATATGTTCTGGCTTCGAAATATCTAATGCAAAAACCTTTAAATTTGATTCAGATAGATTAAATCTGCCAAATCCAGCACCAGTATCACCTCCAAAAATTGCCTGATTATTTTTCCATGAATAAATAACTTGAATGATAGAATCATCAATAGTGTTTTTAGATGAATAAATGTGAAGTCTAAGAGGAAATTTTAATCCTTGATAACCTGCTTCCATATCAAAGAGAGCACCTTCTTCTACAGTACCAGTATGAGGATTTAAACGAATTCGATATCTAATTTCAGGAGGAAGAAAGCAATCTGACAAAGCATCCTCAATAACAATATTGCGAGTAATTTTACAGATATCACAGTCACAATACTCACCAACCTTTGCATTACAGATTTTATGTAAAAAACCAAGATCTCTCCTTAAAGCACCTCTAATAACTGTTCGAGGTAAATAGAAATGCCCATTTCTATTTACCAGAACACCAGCACTTGTTTGATCTGATTGATTTTCCACACCAAAATAAAAAGGTGTTTGAGCTATTAATTGTCCGATTATAATAAAATGATATCTTAATTTACTTCCAGTCTCTGAAATAGTTTCATCTATTTTTTTAGCAGGCCGTCCATATAGTTCAGTTTCACCTAGTAAACGAAAACTTTCAGCACCAGGTTTTTTGATAAGTTTATATAGGTTATCTCCTAAATCTTCACAAAACTTTCTCCATAAAAATTGTTCCTTTTTTTTAAAAAAAGATGCTTTTTCTTTTAACATTTGTCTAATGGAGAGAGAATCTGAATAACGTTCCCATATTGACTTTTGACCACCTTGTTTACCTGTTGGCAACTTATCAATTATTTGATAAGTTTCATGTCTTAACTCTCGTATTGTGTCTGCAAGCCTTCTTAATCGTTGATCTCTTTCTTTTTCATTAAATATATTTGCTATTTGATTTGCAAGATCTGATACATTTCCTAAATCTTTTGGCAGCTCATTTTGTGGTTTAAATAGATTTTCATCGCATTCATCTATATCTGAGTTTTGAGATTTTATTAATTTTGTAAATTCACTTATTAAAATTTGATGATTATCTGGTTCTATAATATCTACTTTACATATAGAGCCTGCAATTACATTGATCTGTGAAAGACCTGCAGCTAAGAGTAATTTAATTTCTTGTACTTGTTTTTCATCTAAAACCTTTGTATTTATTGTAATTGTTCCATTAAAAGTTGGACAAATACAAGGATCAACCTCCCATATTTTCATATAATCTTTAGCTTTTCCACTTGAGGTATCTACCCTATTTACAATTCTTTTTACAGCAAGATGATCAAAATCAAATTCACGCTCTGTTCCTTCTCTAAAATTAGAAAAATGAACAGTCCAATGCTCTTTACTATTGTTTTTTTGTATTTTATCTTTTCTTCTGGTAGTGTCTGTTCTTCCCATTATTTGACAAAGAAGACAGCTGCTACATGGTTTATCATTAGTTGTTTTGGGTCTTAGTCTTAAAAAATAAGGTTTAGAAAGACTTTCAATTGTTTCGTCAATACCATTGCAGCATTTAAAAGGATTTACTAACGGTATAATTCTTTTTATTTCTTTATAAAAGGATGATCTGATTAAAGTTCCTGTTAGATAAGGTCTGCCAATATTATCTTTGATTTTATGCCATTTTGCAAAAGTTCCACCACGACGATATTTTTCATTAGTATTTCGATCTTCTTTACTTTTCCATGGAATAATTCTGAATGGATAATAAAATGTTACACGAACATTTAATTCTTGAAAGCCTTTCATTGATTATTCTCCTTTTCTATATTTAAATTTTTATCAAGATATTGGAAAACCTACTGTACGAAAAACCGCTATTTTTCGAAGCCAATTATTTTCTTTTTTCTCAAACCAATCTTTTTGTTTTTGCGTAAGAATTTCACATAAAGATTGTTCTTTGTCATTTTTAACAGATAGGATTAATTCTTTTGAATATGAAGTTTTACATTCAAACAATGTCCCAATAATTTCATTTGCTCCTTTTCTCAAAAAAGCAGATGTTAAAGATAAATGTTCGTCAAGCATATCAAATTTAGATGTCACAAGATCACTTTCACAAGCAGTTAAGATTACTTTAGAGTTTTTTAACGAATCTTTTTTTAATGCTTTAAGAATCATCTGGTGGGTTAAAACACTTCCATACATCTTAAACCTTGAATTATATGGATTATTAACATCACCAATTCCATGACTAAAAATTACAAGTAATTCAGGAGGTGTGGTAATTTGCTCGAAAATTTTCAGTACATCTTTTGCTGTATCATTGATTTCTTTTTGATTAACATCTTCTGTTGTATCATTAGTTTGTTTTCGATTATCCCAACCCTTAAGTATCTCATCGCCTATAGGATCATCCCAGTTTTTAAATAAAAATTTTTTTTCTGTAAGTACTTTAGAGTTCATTTCATCAGGTGCCAGTGCCCATGATGGCAAAAATATACATTGAAATTTTTGAAAAAACATTTTTTCATCTTTTATTATTGCAGCATGAATTGGTACTCTATGCAAAAATCCATGAGGAATTAGAATTAATTTATCTATTTTAAGAGATTCAAGCTTTTGGACAATTGGTTCAAGCATAGCTCCTATTGCCCTGCATAATTCCTTTAATATTTCATGATCTTTTCTGTTTTTATTATTTTGATTCCACTTTGTAAATGCAGCCAATACACCTTTTATATCTCTTTTAACAGCATTAGCTTCAGCTTCATCAACCTTCTTAGTTATTATAATAATAACAGCTTCTTCTGAATTTATAATTTTAAAATGCAAGGCTGCCCAACCATCTGGAACGTTTGATATATTGCGTGTTGATGAAACGTCTTTATAAGATTTATTTTTTACAACCTGCTTAATCTTTTCTACGCCAGGCATAAAATCTTCTAAAGCATATAATATATCTGATTCATAAATTTTGTTAAGGGTTTCTCTATCTTCTTGATCTGTTAAATATTTTTCAATTTCTTGAAGTTTTACAATTGGCCTGCTTTTTAATGAATCTGCAATTTCTGCCGCTAACAAATTATTTTCTGATTTCAATGCAGCTTGAAAGGCAAAATCATATAGTTGTTGTACCCTTGACCAATACCATCTCAATTGAATGCTCAAGTTAAACTGTGATTCTTGTTTAGTACATATTTCCCAGGCTTTTTCTGCTGATTTTTCCCATATACCATCATAATCACCTTTACTTACTATCTCATCCATAATTGACATTGTATCATTCCACAAAGGCTTAGAAATAGGAACATTTTCCAGGCAGTCAACAGTCTTATTTAATTTACTTTTTAATATTTCTGTTTTGCCCATCCTTAAAGCAGCCCGTGTCTGAATTAATGGATAATGAATTCCTGTTCGTTTTTTTTCAAAATTTAAAATTTTATCATCTGCTTCTTTAAATACTTTTTGATTATAATGACTTAAATTCTGTTTTTGGACGTAATCATAAACTGCCCAATGAATTGGTTTGGAAAAGTCTATAGTATTTAATTCTTTGATGTATTTAAGCAATAAATTTTTAACCCAGTTTTCATCTAAATTAGGATCCCATATATGCCTTTCTAATGCTATTTCAATTTTTAAATTATTAATGTTTTTATATACTGAATCTGCCCAATCCCATGCCTTTTTTATAGCTTCAATTTTTTTTTCAGGAATTGATGATCCTTTGGGAAGAGCTAATCTTGAACGTAAAAGAAAACATCGTGCTATAAAACAAGATACATGGTATCCTGTAGGATTATCCCATTTCCATTTCCAGGGCATTGATTGCCTCTCTTCAAAATGATCCATAACCAATTTCATAGCAGATTCAATTAAACGATGTCTGTCAGTATATTTATTAAAAATTTTAGGATTATATTTTACAGATACAAATATTCGGTTTGCTCTTTTAAAATCGAAAAAAACAATCTCTTTCTCGATTTCAGATTTAAATTTTTTTATGGCCTGACAATTTTCTTTAGAAGGGAGAAATTTAAATAAAGGAATTGGAATATCTTCTGTTATTTTATTTAAAATCCTAAGCGCAACTCCAAATTTTATCCAATTTTCAGATTTTTTAAGCCCATCAAACATCTCATCCATATGTTTGACATTTTCCTCCAGCATAATGAATCTTAATCGTTCTTCCATATTACAAATTTTATCTGATTCAACGATCAAATTTTTAAATTTGTCAAATAAATCTTGCATAATTGATCCTCATATTTGTTATGTGAAAAAATTTGAGTTTTTAATCTTTCTTGAATATTGAATGGGAAAAAGTTATTACTTACCTGGACCATATATAATCCAAAAAATTGAAGTTTCTTTATCTTCTAAATGCTTTTGCCCTTTTTCTGTAAAGGCTTTTTTAAGGGCATTTATTTCATCTTTATCTCCTAAAGCAAGCATTACTATCATTGTGTTATGAGGTATTTCTAATTCCAAAAATTCATCAGGATCGTCATCTTCTTCATATAGTAATTTTCCTTTTTTATCTAAAAATAAAATATAGTATTTCCAATCTTCTTGTTGTACAAAATACTTTCGGAGTTTTTTAATATGTTCGTTTTCAATATCAAAAAATTTAAATTCTTGTCCCCAAATATTTTCAAATAATTGTTCAACATAAATTATATTAATTGAGGGTGGGGGAGCACCACCATCCATCTCCAGTTCTAACTCTTCACAATATTCTTCAGCTGTTTGTTTTGCACATTCTGGTTTTTTGCATATATCTTCTATTAATTGTAGATCTTTCATGAATGTATCTTTTATATCATCTACAAATTTACAACTTATAAGGTTTTCAACTGCATTGTTTATGAATATTTTACGTAATTCTTTAATATAAACTTCTTTATAAGGCAATATGATATAATTTTTAAAAATTTCATTTTTATCTTTTATAAGCTGTAACAAATTATTCTTCTCAATATAATTTTCAAAACTTACATGAACAGTACCATTGACATTTTGTTTAATAAAACATATCAAATCGCCTTCATACTCACGTAAATAAAACTGATCATTAAATAAATCTTTTCTCATCCCACAACCATCTAATTGTGGTTTATCATGCATGTTAATGCAATAGGTATTATTTCCTATACGTAAAACAGGAAGTTTATTTTCAAGGAATATTTCAATATCATGACTATCAATATATTCATTCTGTTTTAGAAAATATTTTTTTGAAACAAAATCTTTTAACATATCTGCTGCGAGTGAGGCTTTATAAAAATGAAGTTGAGCTGCTGCTGAATAGTCAGCGAGTTTAATTTGTGTTTCATAAAAGATTTCATTAGCCTTTTCAGATGAATAAAATTTGCAATAGTATTGTTCATCTTCATATGTATCCCTAACTGATTTAACATTATAAATAAAATCTCGAAATTTTCCTTTTGGCATATATGGATATCTGGATGAAATACGTGTAATTTCATTAGACAACATAAAGAAGGAATCTTCATGATCATATAAATGTTTATTGTATTTTTCAGCTAATTCATTAAAATTTTTCCATGAATTTTGAAAACTGATTTCAATATTTTTCCATGAATTTTGAAAACTGATTTCAATATTTTCGCTCTGTAACGCTATATCATATCCTGAAATTACAGCTAAAATTTCAATGCCACATTGTATTGCATAT
>Ga0272440_1002253_pt1 | contig 15172 bp, 12 predicted proteins | sample SSMMMBAug17_FD_192440 | JGI IMG/M metagenome (GOLD analysis project Ga0272440, IMG submission 192440) | Marine sediment archaeal communities from Little Sippewissett salt marsh, Falmouth, MA, United States - SSM-MMB-Aug17 | ecosystem: Environmental > Aquatic > Marine > Wetlands > Sediment ... | reverse complement strand
GATGAAAAAAAAAATTACTTTAAAACATAAATTCGTTGCGATGAATTTGTTTCTTGTCATAACACCTGTTTTTGTCTTAATTATTGCCTTAAACCCATTGAATTACATTTCAATTCACGAAGTCAATGAAGCATTTCAGGTATTGCATAAGTTAACCTTTGAAAGTAATCATTCCAATTTGGAAGCAGATTATCAAACAATCAAAAATGTAATCGATACAGCTTCATCTGAAACCTATAATCAAATGATCCGAATTTGTGTCATTGTTATTGGAGTATCATCAGTAGTGGCGATTCTCTTGGGTTTTTTGATGAGCCGCAACATCAGTGAACCAGTAATGGAAGCTATTGATCTTTTCAAAGAACTTTCCGAGGGAAATCTGCCTAAAACAATGGATATCCAGAGAAATGATGAACTGGGAGAAATGATGTTCACATTGTATGATACATTCGCAAAACAAAGTACTATTATTCAACTCAGTCTCCTCAGAAATCTAGATACCCCCATTATGATTATTGATAACAAGTTTAATATCACTTATGTCAATGATTCGTTTTGCAAAAGAACGTCTCAGATTAACAGTCAATGTGTGGGTAAAAAATGCCATGAGCTGATCAAAACCAACTTCTGTCAGACAAACAATTGCATGGGATGTAAAACGATAGAGAAAAATCAAAATATGGATTCTGAAATTCGTGTGAGCATGGGTGAAACAAATAATATACCAATGATGACGACCTATATTCCCATTGAAAACAAAGGAATTGTTGAAGGCGCAATTTGTTTTTTTGTTGATCAAAGTAGTATTTATGAAATTATTGATGAAATAAAAATAGTTACAAAAAATCTAAATGAATCATCAGAAGTATTTAAGAACTTCTCTCAACAAATGTCTGATTCAGCAATTGAAATTTCGAGTTATTCCGAACAATCCAGTGGAAATGTCAAACAAATTTCCAGTAATGGAGAAGATATTATTGCGAATATTTTGCAGGAATCGAACACTATTAAAGAAATGAGTAAAGCCCTTAACAGAATTACTGAAATTACTAAAAAAGCCAAAAACATATCGTTAAAGGCCAGTGAAAAATCTCTTGAAATTACTGGAAAAATGAAATCAATGGCTAACATTTCAGAAGAAATTGGCAAAATTATTATTGTGATTGATGAAATTGCCGATAGAACCGACTTGTTGGCATTAAATGCAGCAATTGAAGCTGAAGGCGCTGGGTCTGCTGGCAAAGGCTTTGCTGTTGTTGCGGATGAAGTTCAAAAACTGGCCAAACAGTCATCCGATGCCACCAACGAAATTACACGCCAGATTGCCAATGTTCAGAAAAGCACAAAAGATACTCAGCATGATATTGAAATGATTCACTCGACGATTACAGAGATATATTCATTTAATACTGAAATTGATCATGCAGTTGAAGTTCTGGATCAAACAGTCAATGAAATACTCGACTCAGTAGACCATACCGCCATCAAAGCAAACGAAATTGCATCTGGTGCTTCAAAATCATACCAGATGGCCACTAAAATTGCCAAATATTCTAAAAAATCTGCAGAAGTTGCTGAAAATACCCACCATGTTTCTCATAAAATATCTGTGATGGTTGCCAATCTTTTGGAAATTATCAATCGATTTAAGTTTTAAACGCTTGACCGCCATCATCAAAGGAATCCAATATGATCAACATAACAGAAGAAAACGACTGCAAGGTCATATCTCCACAAAATAATCTTGTGGGAGCGGAATCAATTGATTTGATTAATGTGTTGCATCAGCTAATCACTGAAGGTCATTGTATTCTCAAAGTCGATTTTTTAAAAGTAAATGAAATTGATGCAACAGGCATTTATGCTATTTTTCTGTTTCAGAAAAATTTGTCACCCACGACAGAAATTGAATTTATCAATATGGAAAGAAAGATTAACACTTTATTTTCTATCATTCGCATCGAACAATCACTGGAGGAAAAATGACACCGGATCAAAGTATGTTAAACGAATTTAAGGCTGAAGCCAGTGAGCATATCACAAACCTTGAAAAAGACCTTTTGTCTTTAGAAAATAAAGAAAAACAGCAGGACAAATCATATATTGATAATATATTTAGAGCTGTTCACTCTATCAAAGGAAGTTCCAGTTTTTTAAATTTCAATTCAATTACTGACGTCTCACACGCCATGGAAACATTGATTCAGAAATTTAGAGACAATCGCCTGGATATCAACACAAATCATATTGACGCCTTATTAGAGGGCCTTGATCTTCTGGCAAAATTGGTCAATGATCCGCTGAATATAAATAACATTTCAATTTCCAGTGTATGTGAAAAAATTAATCACTTATCCAGTGAATCAAAAGCCTTGAATGAAATCAATCGAACTACATCCATCAAAAAAATTCAGACATCTTCAAAATTGAATAAAAATGATCATTCAAAAGAATCTGTTTCAGATAATAGACCTGTTGACCAGTTAACTTTAAAAGATCTGAATCGATTGGGATTTAAACACGATTATTCTGAAATTCCAAATGAGATGCATCTTTTCATCATTCAATTTGATATTTTTGATATCGAAGAAAAGAATAACTATCCACCAATACAATTTCTTCATGATCTCAATGATATGGGCAAAATTGTTGATGGAAAAACTGATTTAAAGATTTCATCCATTGAAGAAATACCCAACAACAAGTCGTTAATATTTGAAATTTTATATGAAACCCGATTAAAAAAAGAGGAACTCCCCTTACTGTTGAACCTTCCTGAAAGCTGTTTTTTTCACATTAAGCAAGGGGAGAGTCAAGAAAGCACTGATTCAGTTACCCTACAAAATAAAAAACCATCTCTTGAATTAATTGAGAAAAAACCAAAACTAGTCCAAACAGAAAGTAAGAAAAAATCAACTTTGCGCCCAGATAAAAATCATAAAGAAAAACAAAAAACTGAATCTAACTTGCTAAGCAGTAAAATTCAAAGTCAGGGAAAGGAAAACGTCAATGAAAACGAAAACGAAAAGGATTCAGTCAACACGCAAACAAAGCATCAGAAAGAATCAGAAGAAATTTCAGTAGAAGTCCAAACCGACTCCTCCGCAGTATCTGTAAAAACTGAAACGATACGAATGGGTATTGATATAATTGATAAGATAATGAATCTGGCTGGAGAACTGGTTCTTGTCCGCAATCAGCTAATGCTGGTTGTCGATAAACATAATACTCGACAAACAAATATTTCACAACGCCTGGATATGGTGACATCGGAATTACAGGAAGCCATTATGCGGACACGCATGCAGCCAGTTGGAAATTTACTTTCCAAACTGCCCAGGATTGTCAGAGATTTGGGAAAAAAATTAAATAAATTGATTGTCGTTATTACAAAAGGTGATGACGTAGAACTGGATAAAAATATTCTCGAAAACCTTTCTGATCCACTCACTCATATTATTAGAAATGCCTGTGATCATGGCATTGAGTTTCCAGAACAACGTATTGACGCAGGAAAAACTGAAATTGGTTATATTAAAGTTTCCGCTTATCATGAAGCTGGCCAGATAAACATAAAAATTGAGGATGATGGCAAAGGAATTGATCTTCAAAAAGTAAAAGAAATTGCCATGGAAAAAAAACTGAAAACTAAAAAAGATATTCACTTGATGTCTGATAAAGACTTGATTCGCTTGATCATGCTTCCAGGCTTTTCTACAAGAAATCAAGCAACAAAAATTTCAGGCAGAGGCGTTGGAATGGATGTTGTCAAAAATGCAATTGAGGATATGAGCGGCTCAATAGATTTACATTCTGAAAAAGGAACTGGCACCATTATTAATTTAAGGCTTCCGCTGACCCTTGCAATAATTCCATCCCTGATTGTTGTTGTGAATAATGAGCGACTGGCTATTCCAGAAGTAAATGTTGAAGAATTAATATCATTGTATGATCAAGACATTTATACAAAAATTGAAACCAATGGTGATCAGGAAGTTTACAGATTGCGCAAGTACTTACTTCCTTTGGTTCGACTAAAAGAAGTTTTATCCAGAAAAGGAGAATTTAATGAATCGGTTCGCTTTGAAATTGCTGAAAAGTACAACAAGTTGGCACAGAAGCGATTAGAAAAAAATCCTGAAAAATTACAGGAAATATTAATTTTTGCAGTACTAAAAAATGGAAACATGCGATTTGGTCTGATTATTGATGAAGTGATTGGAACTGAAGAAATTGTTGTTAATCCCATTCACTCTGTAATCAAGGATATCAAAATTTTTTCAGGAACAACGATTATGGGTGATGGCACTGTTGCTCTTATCTTAGATGTCAATGGTATTGTTGATCATTGTGGCTTGGTATTTTCCAATTATTCAGAAAACCAATATTCAAAAGGGATATTAAAAAGCCAATCAGATACCCATCGCATTTTACTGTTTAAATGTGGTCAGAAAGAACAATTTGCTATGCCCCTTTTGTTAATGAAACGTGTTGAAATTATTGAACCTGAAAAAATTCAGGAAATAGGTGACAGAGAGTATGTTTCGATTGATGGAAAAACCATTCAAATCGTTCGGCTAAATAAAATACTGAATGTTTCTGAAGTCACTGAATTTAAACGCATGTTTTTACTTATTCCAAAGCAGTCTCCCAAACCCTTTGGATTGATTGTTTCACGATTGATCGATGTGATCAACATGCCACTGGAATTAAACCGAGAAGACTGTATTGAAGATGGTTTTTTGGGAACAGCATTGATAGAAGAAAAAATTACTTTATTTGTGGATATTTTCAAAATTATTGAAAAGGTTTTTCAAGCTGGCATTCCTGAAAAGCCAATGGAATTAAAGTCATCAATACAAATTCCCAAAAAAGTTTTACTGGTTGAAGATACTGTTTTCTTTAGACGTCTGATTGAAGGACAATTATCATCAGAAGGATTTGACGTTTCAACAGCAGAAAATGGTGTCAAAGCACTTGAATTGCTAGAAAAAGAAAAATTTGACATCATCTTGTCCGATATTGAAATGCCAGAAATGGATGGTTTGGAATTGATTAAAAAACTGCGAAGAAGTGAAAAGTATAAAACCATTCCTGTTATTGCAGTTACCAGTCTGGACTCTCCTAATGATATCGACATTGGATATAAAGCGGGTTTTGATGACTATGAAATTAAAATTGATAAGAAAAGTTTAATTGAAAAAATCAATAAGTTATTGGATAGTCGAGGAAAATAGACATGACAACATCAGAAAAAAATAAAAATGGCAAACTCAATACAAAACGACAATTTTGTACATTTAGTATTGGCCGGCATTATTTTGGAATCGATATTCTGGATATCAAAGAAATTGTTGATATTATTGAATTAACAAAAATTTACCACGCACCAGAAGAAATACTGGGATTTATCAATATCAGGGGGCATGTTCATTTGATTATTGATTTAAGGCAACTACTCTCATTTGAAAAAAAGGAGATTGATGAATTCAGTCGGATTCTGCTTTTTACATCAAGTGTGGGGGAATCTTTTGGCATTCTTGTAGATACAATCGGACATATGGTTGAAGTTGAAGAAAATTTGATTGAATATCGAAATCACGAAGATACCAAAACGAATCTTTCAGAAAAAAATTTCAATACACTGGAAATTGCAGCATGTAAGCTAAAAGATAAACTGCTCATTATACTGGATTCCAGACAAATTTTGAAACTGCTTAAAAAATAGGTAACATAACATAAAAAAAGAAGTTTATAAAGGAAAGCCCTGTGAAAAACCTAATGAATATTACCATCACCAAAAAAATTTGGTTAAGCCTGAGTGTCATTATTGCCGGGTATATGTCATCAATGCTGTTTAGTATTTCATTTGGTGAAAAAACGATTTCCAGGCTGGACGATATCTCAGAATGTTTACTTCCAATTACTCTCAGCAGTCAAACTGCATTAATTAAATACAATGAACAAATCAAGATGTATAATAATGCGATCATGACCGGAGAAGTTTCCCTGATGGCATCTGCAAATGAATGTGCTGAACTGGTTCAAAAATCATTGCAAACCATTCTTTCCAATCAATTAATCAGTGAGAAAAACTATAGGATCATCAATCAAATTAATGAAAAATATTTAAAATTTACTCAGGAAGCTCAGGCGGTTTATAGCATACTGTGTCAGGACTCAGGCATTTCTGAAGAACAGATGCTTGAAGCATCAGAAAAAGCAAAATCCCTTGCAAAAGATAAAAGCGCCATTGAAAATTCAATTAAGTCTTTATCAACTGTTTTAGCTGAGGGGCTGAAAAATGAATTTTCAGATATTGTTAAATGTACCCATTTCAGTCATTTGATTTCTATTTGTGTCTTTGTTTTCGTAGTCCTTGCTGCCATTTTGCTAAACCATTTTATTATTTCACGTTTTATCAAAAATCCACTAAACAAAACCATATCCATGTTAAAAGATATTGCTCAGGGGGAAGGAAATTTGACCGCCAGAATTGAAATTGAAAACAAGGATGAAATTGGTGAATTTGCCTCCTGGTTCAATATTTTTATTTTAAAGTTACAAGATATTATCAAAAATCTCACTCAAAATGCCAAAGAATTGGGACAATCTTCTGGTCATCTCACTGGTTATGCAAAAGAAATGATTCTCAATATGGAGAACTTAACAACTACCAGTAAGCAGGTTGCCAGTGCAACCGAACAATTAACTGCTAATATTAATTCAATGGCCATATCTTCAGAAGAAATGAGCATGAATATCAATAATATAGCAGAGGCATCAGAAGATATTGCCAATAATATGAATAATGCCAGCGCATCCACACACGATATGACAGAATCCATTAAATCCATTGGTGTTCATATTCAAAATGGTCAAAGTATCTCCACAGAGGCCATGACGTTATCCAGTGAAGCGACACAGAATATGAACTTGCTGGGTAGAGCAGCCCGAGAAATTGGGAAAGTGACTGATGTAATCAAACGAATATCAGTGCAAACAAACCTTCTGGCATTAAATGCTTCTATTGAAGCCTCCACTGCTGGTGAAGCTGGCAGAGGATTTGCTGTTGTGGCTGAAAAAATCAAACAATTTGCCAGCCAGAGTACCCAGTCTGCTGAAAACATTGCTCAAAAAATTAACGATGTTCAATCCAAAACAACAAATGCAGTGGATGTTATTGAAAAAGTTAGTCATATTATTGATAAAATAAGTGAATCCTATACCAGTATCACCATGACCATTGAAAAGCAAATTCAAACCACGAGTGATTTATCTCTTCAGATTGATGAAATCAACAATAGAACCAATACCATTGCTTCCTCAATTTATGAATTTGCCATAGCTGTCAATGAAGTTTCCAAACATTCCGGTGATGCTGCCAATAAAACAAATAGTTTTAGTGAAATTATTTCTACTGTTCAAGATGCTGCTGAAACATCGGAATTTTGTGCCAATAACGTGCAGGCATCTGCAACAGAACTGGATGAAATTGCTACTAAGCTGAATGAAATTATCAATAAATTTATTGTGTAATGTAATTTTAAAGGTGAAGTAATTATGACAATGAATATTTCAATAAAAAGAAAAATTATTTATATCAGTATTTGTCTGGGTGTGGTTCCGATGATCTTTATTAGTTGGTTATTTATATCCACCTTCAATTCCTTTAGTAAAAAAACAGTTTCAAACAGTTATAAAGAGCTTGAAGAACAGGCATATAAGAATATTCAATACAATATTCGGAATGAAATAGACTTTATCACCCCTGTTCTGAAGCATGCGGAAAATCAGACAGTCCGCTTTGCGAGTTCGTCAATAATTTCAAAATTATCGACCATTGAAGAAAGACAAAGCAAAATTGCCTTTGATGAAGCACGGGATATTGTCAATGGAATTATCAAAAACTGTAGTATTCAATATAAATTGATGGCTGAAAAATTAAAACTTGGGCTTTATTCTGCTGAATTTATTATAGAAAATAAAGGCCGAATATTTCAATCTATGCATTTTCCCAAGGAATGGAAATGCAAGAACCAAATAACCGGAGAAGTCGTTAATTTACAACTGCCCAGTTTTTATGTGGGCCTAAAGCCTATCGAAAAAATTTTTTCCTATGAGGAGAACTATTCATCGATTGTTGATGATGTCCAGGAAATGACTGGCGTGAATTGTTCGTTATTCCAGATAATGAACGAACAAGGTGACATGCTCAGAATCGCTACAAATGTTCGCGCCAAAAATGGGCAACGTGGCATCGAAACCTATATTCCTGCGAAAATGCCGGATGGCAAGCCCAATCCTGTTATTGCTGCGGTTATGGATTCGGGTGTTTATAAGGGGCTGGCCATAGAAGTTGAAGAAGAATTTTTTTCAATTTATAAAGCTATTCACAATGATTCCGGTAAATTAATTGGCGCTTTTTTTGCAGGTGTGCCAACGAATGACCCTTTTTTAAATGCTTCTATTATCAAGACAAAGAGCAGATCCTATGGGTTTACTTTTGTCGTAAACTCAAAAGGGAAAATTATTATTCATCAGAACAACAAGTTTATTGGAAAGTCTATTGATCACAAAATTTTTCAATTGATCAGTCAGTCAAAAACTGTAGATAAAACGACTATTCCAGTTTACTTGAACTCGGATAAATCCATTTTTTATGCCTGTAAACATTATCCTCCCCGAGATTGGTATATTTGTGTCAGTGGGAATCTGTCTCAAATTTTTAATGATGAAAATAATCGGGTACGAAATTTATTAAAAGCAGAAATTAAAAATGTTTACAACGCAGCCGAATTAACTATTCAAGAAAAAAAATTGAATATTATCAATAGAATGGACTATATTAGCGTTAATGGAGATGTGGTGTTGTCTTTAAAAAATGGTGATTTTATAGAAATATCGGAAAACCTCTCTGAGCAAAAGTGGTTTCGCGAAGGACTTTTACAGAAAAATATGCAGCTTAGCAACAGTACAGTCATAAAAAGTAATGACTTTAAAAACGATGAAGTCCGAATTACTTGCCCTGTCTATTTCCATGGACAATCCATTGGCTTGGTTGCCCTGTATTTTGACTGGAACTTGATCCACATGGTGTTAAAGGGTCATATTATTGGCAACTCCGGTTATTCATTTATTGTGGATAAAAATGGCTTAATTGTATCTCATCCGGAATATCAGCTTAGCGACCAAAAGAATTTGTGTGATTCCTCATTTGGTGAATTATCAACAATTGCCAAACAAAAAATACTGATGGGTAAAACCGGTCATGATCGATATTATTTAAACAATATGGAGTACTACATTTACTATACACCAATAAAGGCATTGAACAATATGTTTTATCTGGCCGCAACTGAGCTGGTCGATGATTTTTTGGCGATGGCCAATCGTATCAAAAAAGATTCAGAGAATGAATACAAGGAGTTTATGAAAAGGATCATTTCATCCCTCATATTCTGGACAATTATTTCGATTGTGATTGGTTTTTTTGTCAGTCGATCTATCAGCGTTCCGGTAGAGAAGCTGATGAATTTTGCCAGTGATGTTTCCCAAGGTGATCTGTCAAAAACCCTGAAAAGTAAAAATAATGATGAAATCGGCTTTTTACTGACATCGATAAACAATATGGTTGTGACCTATCGAAAAATCGTGGTTGAAATTATATCCTATGCCCGATTGTTGAATGTATCATCTCAAAACCTGGTGGGTACATCCAACGAGCTAACCAAAAGTTTTGAGAAAATTACCAGTAATGCCTCAGATGCAACTGAAACATCGGTAAACATGTCCAATGCGATTAATGATATTTCTTTAAAAATTGAAGATATGAGTAACAATATTAAAGACATCCTCAAAATGACAGAAACCATGTCCAACAATACCCTTACTGTATCTGATGCCATCAAAAAGATGTCGGATTCCATGAATGAAATCGGTCAATATGCCAGCCAGGGAACTGCATTGACAACAAAAGCCGTTGAGATGACTTATAACACCGGAGATACCATGACAAAACTATCAAAAGCAGCTGAGGATATTGGTGGGGTCACCAATTTGATTAAGCGTCTGGCTTATAAAACCAACCTTATTGCAATCAATGCATCCATTGAAGCCTCAACTGCGGGTGAGGCGGGAATGGGTTTTGTTGTGATCGCAAAAAACATTCAGTCTTTTGCAGAGCAGAGCAATAATGCTGCTGAAAATATTTCAAAGCATATTTCAAGTGTTCAGGAAATTGTTTCAAAAACGATTGAGGAAATTACGCGCACATCTACGATCATCCGAGAAATTAATTCATCCTCTGCACATATTACTTCACTGGTTAATGAGCAAATTGCGGTGTCAGATGAAATTGTTTCCACTGCATCCAGTGCCAATGAAGCAGCAAAAAATGTGGTTGAGTCCATTGATTCATTATCCCAAGGCTCTGAAACAATTTCAACTAATAGTAATAATATTGCCAAAGGCTCAGCAGAAGTTTCTGAGAATATAAAAAATGTGAGTGCCGCATCTTTATTCAGTCTGGATAAATTTAAAGAGATTAGTCAATCTGCCTTTGAGCTGGATCAATTCTCAAAAGATTTGAAGCAGATTGTCAGCAACCTTAAGACAGAATAATATTTTACTAGGAGGTTTTATTAAATGGAGAATAAACATTTAAAAGTATTTTGTTTGCTTGTTTTTTTCCTTTTTTATTCAAGTCACACACTTTTGGCTGAGGATTTGAGTTTCCTTGTTAACAAAGAAATCGATGATCCAATTTCGCCATCTGTTATCAAAAAAATTTATCTGGGCAAGATTTCCAAATGGAAGAATTATCAAAAAATAAAATTCTATATGTTTGAATCTGATGATACAACAGAAGCATTTACAAAGCAGTATTTGGGAAAGAACCGGCGTCAATTTTTAAACTATTGGAAGCGTCAGGTGTTTACAGGAAAAGGAAATATCCCCAAAACATTGAAAAACATTGATGAAGCAATCCGGATTATCTCGGAGACGAAAGGTGCAATTGTCTATATTCCTGATCTTGATATAAAAAATGGAGATTTGCGGATTATATCAGTCAGTAATAAAAAATAATATCATTCAGGAGAAAAAGAATGCTTAAAAAGCAATTACGAATCGGGAAATGGTGCGTCATATTCATGATGCTGATTGCCTTACCAGCCCAAAGTAATCCATTGGAAATTCATGGATTTCTCTCACAGGGTTACCTTCAAACCGACCGAGGGGATTACCTGGCCGACACAGAAGAAGGCACATTCAAATTCAACGAAATGGGAATCAATATTTCAAGCGACCTTTCTGATGATATTCGACTGGGCATACAGTTCATTTCCAGAACATTAGGTGATTTGAATGAAAACACCTCAAAAGTGGATTGGGCCTATGCAGATTACAGATGGCGTGATTATTTAGGGTTTCGATTTGGCAGAATAAAAGTTCCTTTTGGTTTGTATAATGAAATCAGGGATATTGATATGCTTCGAACATCAATATTTTTGCCTTCCGGAATTTATAGCGAAGCCTGGAGAGATACATTGAAATCCATTGATGGTTTCGGTCTTTATGGATACTTATCATTGAATGCACTGGGTGGAATTAATTATCAGGCCCTTGCCGGTCAATTGGATATTTCTGATGAAGGTGGCGTTGCCAAATATGTTGAACATGATGGCACTGTCGATCTGTTACATCTGGATCCTCAGAAAACCTATTGTGCATCAATCCTCTGGGATATGCCAATTGAGGGGTTAAGTATTGGCACAAGTATTTTGTCAAACAAAATGAAGGAAAGCTCTATGGTGGGTGATCATTTTCGTTTTGGCGAATTACGAATGGCGACAGATATCAATGCACAATTGCCAGAAGTATTTTATCAGATTGTTTATGACAAGATTCAGAATCAGGATCTGGCAACACAGATTTCATCGGGTTATCTCGACTATATGGATCTAACACAATATCAATCCCTTGATAATCAATGGCCAAAAGAAGCCAATCGAAATTTTTTTACAATGGATTTCTGGGTGCTGTCTCTCAAGTATCAATGGGGAGATTTGACTTTGTCAGCTGAACATCTGGATTTAAGAATGAACAATGATTGGTACATTGGTGAAGTTAATCTGCGTAATCCTGCTGTTGCATTCCATTCCATTGGATATTACGTGAGCGCCAGCTATGCGATTTTGGATTGGCTGGAACTGGGCGTTTACTACTCGGAGTTTTATAGTGATGACAATAATAAAAAGTCTGAAAACTTTATTAAAATGACCCAAAATGTATTTTACAAGTATCCAGTAGCTGCAATTTATGAGAATAATGCAAATAGAATTCGAGAGGGTTTCGTAGATTATGCCAATGCAGTTTTTTCGATGTACAACATTGATCATCTGAAACCGGATGATGTCACCGCTATTCAGTTAATATCAGACTATGAATATGAAAAGCCGAAGTACCATGAGTATAATCAATACTTTAAAGAGCTTGCCCTGTCATTGAGTGCGCAAATTACCGACCAGTGGGCTTTCAAGCTTGAAGGTCATTTTATGGATGGAATTGCATTTATGGATTGGACAGTGAATAATGGAGATATTCCGCAAAAGCGGTTTATGTTTGCATCAAAGGTGACTTTTAGTTTTTGAATGGGTGTAAAATTATAAATGAAGGATGCCATTTATATATCATTCACTCAGTCCCTCCTTAAATCGAATGCTCATGGTCGCCTCCCATTTGCCCTTTGGTTCAAATTTTTAGCGACTTCAAGTCCCTCTTTCAAGTAAAACTCAAATTGTTCTTTCAGTTGACTGGTGTCAAATTTTCCAAAATCTCCGCCTTGTTCAAAATGAAGTGCAAACACTTTACCAATGGAATACGTTGCGGCTCCACCAGATACGGCCATACTTAGCGTACCAATTGAAGTTCCAATACCGGGTATTGTTTTCAGAAAACTTGCAACTGGCAAAAATAAGGATCGTTTAATCGTATTTCCGATTATTGCGCTGAGTATTCTCTTAACACTTAGAGATGAATATGAAACGCCAAATTGTCCTGCGAGTTTTCGGATCATCCTTAACTGAACCGATGAAAGAGCAACAACGTCTAAAATGGGAACAGGAATAAAACTGGTGCCCATTGATTCCATTACTCCATCTAATATAATTTTATCTGTTTTTTCATTAATTGTGTTTTTATTCATGTATTGATCATTCCGGTTAATTCAAATTTAGTCTCGCCTAACATAACACAATAAACAGAGAGTTTGCAATTGATTCTAGCTTTTTACATTCATCCTAAATTTTGAATTGGATGACCAGTGATTCGAAACGAAATAATGAAATCGCAATAGCGGTTAAAGAAAGTCTTTTATTTTATATTGATATGAATGTTATCATTCACAGCCTGTTTAAATTTATGAGCAACCCAACTTCACATAAGTGGCACCTGATGGAATTAGATTTTGGGGCTGATTATTCTGACCCAAATAATTGGCTGAATGATCTTTTTTACTACTTGTCTCAATATAATCTTTTAAAATGGAAAAATGATGAATATTTAAATTTAATCAATTCTGCCTCAAAAGAAAACAATCCATGCCAGTTATTACCGGTTCGGCAACAAGTGGTAACTTAACATATGACAATAAGTGGTATTTCAGGGTTGTGGCAACCAATAAATTTCAAGGCGAATACCTTGCCCATTATATAAAAAACACATTAAAAAAGCAGTCTGTTAGTAAAAAAGGTAAGGAACTTTCGAAAAATAAGTTCCCCATTTTAAATGTTCGTATTGAGGTTTACGTGCCGTAGAGACGTAGCATGCTACGTCTCTACACGATCTTGCATGAAATTATGATTCGATAGAAATGGGAATGTTATTTTTTGAGAATTCTAAACTATTACCCGCATTTTATCAATACCAGTTTATGCCATCTGAAAGTTTTTCGGAAAGTACGTTTAAAGAGGCATTGGAAGGCAAAATTGTACCGATAAACAAGATATTGCTTAAAAACACAAATCTGGTTTACACTGGTGTTAAACTCCAAAAAATTCATCAAATCGACCTCAATCATTCAACCTATGATGTCGAATTTCTAATATGGTTCTGATCAACTTGGTGCCAGTTCAGAACAACCAGTAATCATTTCTATCGAAAATGTTAACGAAGCTCCAGTGTTTGAAGCAAAGACAATTTCGATCAAAGAAAACATCCCTGAATCCGCTGTCGTTATATCTGGACTGGATGCTGTGGATCCTGATAATGACTCAGTTGTATATACCATTGTTAGTGGAAACCTTGATAATACCTTTAAAATTGAGCCAACTACAGGACAGATATCACTGAATCAGTCTCCAGATTATGAACATATTGATTCCTATACACTTGTTGTCAGGGTTTCAGATACTCATGGACTAAGCACAGTCCAACCGGTCTCCATTTTAATTCAAAATGTTAACGAAAAACCAATTGTAAAAGATCTATCTTTTTTTTATAACCAGGAAACATGCATCGTTGGAGAACTTGTTGCCCATGACCCTGAGAACCAACCGGTCTCTTTTCGTATTAAAAATCCTGACAAATCATCGGGGTTTTATATAGATGGAAACATATTAAAAGCACTTGATCATTTTATTTTTCATCAGGATGCATATGTGTTAATCGTTGAGGCTTCTGATCATAAAGATTTAACAGCTTCTGCAAATATCAGAATAATTTTAGTTGATTTTTGGCCAGAAGCGCAATATTAGCTACTTTTAAAGGGGAACGTTTGGTTTATTAGGGGCGAATATACGCCCGTTTATTAGTTTCGCAATACTAAGGAAAACTCAAAAAATAAATTCCTCATTTAATAATTGCTCATTTTAAATGGGGAGTTTATATTTTGAGAATTCCTAAGAAAGGTTTATCATGTCACTGATATATATATTACTATGCTTATTCATCGGTTTTTTGGGTGCTAACAGAAAGTTTGGTTTTTGGGGATATTTTTTTGGAGCAATGGTATTAACTCCTTTAATTGGTATTTTGCTTGTACTTGCTTCAGATAAAAGAAAAATAACATAAAAAAAGAGATGCTATTGTATGAAATATAAAATTCAATTCATCCTTGGCGGATGCCGCAGCGGCAAAAGCAGATATGCACTGGACTATGCCAATACCCATT
>Ga0272440_1002252_pt1 | contig 15174 bp, 8 predicted proteins | sample SSMMMBAug17_FD_192440 | JGI IMG/M metagenome (GOLD analysis project Ga0272440, IMG submission 192440) | Marine sediment archaeal communities from Little Sippewissett salt marsh, Falmouth, MA, United States - SSM-MMB-Aug17 | ecosystem: Environmental > Aquatic > Marine > Wetlands > Sediment ... | reverse complement strand
TGAAGCTGTACAAACTGTGTCTGTTTTTGTTTAAACAGTTTCGTGTCCAGTTTATCTGACATTTGGCATGAAAGATAGGCTTTATAATCTTTCATTGAACTGTAAAAAATCATTTCTAAAAGAGCATCACGAATGCCTGAATCTTTTTGATTTTTTAATAAAGGGTATAATTTTTGATATATTTTTTGTGCGCGATCATTTTGATCTAATTGGTAATGAATACTTGCCATTTTTGCTCGGGCAATGATCTGTCCTTTTTTTGAAAGAAGTAATTTTGCATTATCCAACACTTGTAAGGCATCTGATAGCTGTTGTGATTCAATTAGATTATCCACCCAATGAAAAAGAATATTTGTCTTCTTTGACAAAGTATCAAAAAATAATTTTTGATACAGACTGTTTGCTGCGGAAAGATTTCCAGATATTTGATAAATAGAGGCAGCCTGCTCCATAAATATTGGCGTATCCTTGTGATTGGGAAAAAATTTGCAGAAAAGGTCAAGGTATTGAACCAGCAATTCATAATCTCCAATGGACATTGACGTTTGTATCAAAAGATTTAAATGGGTTTCATGTTGTTTGGATTGTGGAAATTTTTGAATGAGGGTTTTCCCTGCTGAAAAAAAAGTGCGCAGATCATTTTTCTCAAGTGCAGTGCCCAACAACGCAATGAGTGCCTTTTCACCCAGAGCATTATTTGAATGCTTTTGCGCCATCGTAAACATTTGAGAACGTCCCTTTTCCCAGTCATCAATGGCAGAAAGAGAGAGGGAATATACTATTTTTTGTTCTGCTGATGCGACTATATTTGACACTTCCTTTTTTAATTTTGTATTGGTGATTCGAGGGTTTGCAATGATATCATTACCAAAATTAACCAATGCTTTAAAATTTTCTTGCATATAATAGGCATCAAGAATTAAATGGATGGCTGCCCGGGAAGCGCTTCCATTAGGATATGTTTTGATAAAATTTTTAAATTCATTTATAGCAGTATCATAGTGACCTTCATCAAAAGTAATCCAGGCCATATTAAATTGGACATCTGCAACATGTTCAGCGTTTTTATATTCATTGGTATATATTCTACCGGTGGCAAGTAATCCCTGACGACAATAATTTTTTTCATAGGTATTTAAGTGATCTTTATTTTTCAATGCATGATAATAAGCGGTGATTGATGCATATAAAACGTCCTGTTTGTTTATTTTTTTTTGTGGCGCTTCATGGTATAGTGTTTCATAATATTTTCCCGCTTTCATGTACTGTTCTGATGCAAATAAAGATTCGGCACAATTATTTTTCATTTCCCAAAAAACAGGGCTAAGATCAAAAAAGTCCAGATATGCCATGTATGCTTCTGATGCTTCCTTAAATGCAAATAAATTTTTATTTTTTCGGGCAGTATCGTGAAGTTGAGTAATCATTTCTCGCGCAAAAACTTCATATTCTTTTTCTTTTTCACCTTTGTCATCAGATGATATATGACTGGCATAGCGTTGTTTTTCCAAGGCTTTCACAATCATTTGAACATCAAACGCCACTTGATCGTAAATATGGGTTTCACGCACGCATTCAAAAATTTTTTGGGCATAGACAAGTAGCCTGTCGGCATCATCACTTAAATCAGACAATTTTCGATAAATTGCCGCGCTATGTAACCATTTTTTTTTGATAAAATAGCGTTTGGCCAGTTTTTCCAGTGATGCCATATAGGATGCCAGCGACCAGGCATAGGATTCGAAATAAGCAATCGCTGTTTTCGGTGCATGTTTTTTATAGCAGTCAACATAGCAATAAGCCATATCTACCAGTGATTCCAATCGAATATCAACATGTCTGTAGGTATCAATATCAATGGTTTGTTGATTTTCTGATGCTTTTAATGCTGTTTCAAAGCGATTTATTGCAGATGAAAAATCTGCCCGATTGATATAACACCATCCCAACTTATATTGCGCAATTGCATAGGCAGGGCTATCGGGATATTGTATTATTTTAGAATAATGCGTTTGAGCCATATCCAGATTTTGGGACTTGAAATAATGATCTCCCAGAAGTAAATATGTTTCCGGTACGTAAGCGCTGTTTGGGTATGCTTGAATAATTTTACGATAATGAACAACCATTTCTTTTACTTTCCCCATCTCACGAAATTCATGCGCCATAAAAAAGTAAACTTTATCTGTTTGTTCAAAATAAGGGAAATGGTCCAAAATTCTCTGATAAATTTCAATGGCCTGATTTTTTAGTGCATCGGCAGGTAATGCCTCCAATTTAGAAAGGGGTTTCTTTTTTAAGGATTTCCGAATAAAATAGCTTACTCTGGATTTTTCAACATATAAGTCTGCCAGGCGGAGATATAACTCTGGCAAGTAATGTTTGTTCCGCGATTTATCAATCAATGCTTTGGTATTTTTAAGGGCAAGATTAATTTTTTTTTCATCCTGGCGAAGTTTCTTTAAAAAGGCTTTTTCTTTTTGGGCTTTACCAGAAAAGTCTGAGGTATAGATATCCGCAGTGTTATCAGCATGGCCAATGGATACCAATAGAATAAACAAACAAAAACACAATTGGATTAAATGTTGGGGTTTCATTTGAAAAATACGTCCCATTGTTCAGGTGTTTGGCATTTATCCTTAAGGGATACACGAAGGTTATCCAACTCATCGTTCCAATACTCACCAATGAATGGATAAATTACCTGTTGTTCAAAAACTTTTTTTGTTGTACGTTGATTATCAAGACCAGATCTGGATTGTTTCACACGTTGATACATGGATAAGCCTATTTCATAATGCATCAAACGCATGTTTTCTTCAAAAGACAACAATTTATCAGATACCTCAACATAGGCTTTGTGCGCCAATTTTTTCAATTCATGGGCATATTTTTGTATGAACAGATCATAAACATCAAGCAGCGCATCAGCCATTTTTTTGTTTGGAATTGCACCTGCCAGTTTTTTTTCTTGATTGAGTCGTTGAAGAATTGAAAGTGACTTTTTAATTGATTTCTTGTGTATAAGTAATGGCATGATATCACCTTGATTGGTCAGAGGCTCTCTGGATCTAATGCTACGAATCAACTTTGCATAAGTTTTGGTCCAGTCATCAACAATAGCCAAGGCTTTTTGATAATTGCATATTTGTTTATAAATCATGGATTTTAATAAAAAGTATTCTGGTGTCAACTGACTGTCGAAATCGGGTGCTTTGAGTGCAATGAGGAGCCCCATAGCTTTATTGGGTTGATTTAAATGAAATTGCGTCCAGGCACGTTCCAACAAAAAGCGAGAATTATCTTTTTTAAACTTGGCAATGGTTTCATAGAGAACATCTGCCTGATCATAATGCTGTTTTTCAAAATACAGACGTGCCATCGTAATATGGCATTTGGAACGTGTAGATTGATCAATATGCCTTAATTTCAAAATTTCTGACAAAATGCGGATACCCTCATCAATTTGTTTTCGTTGTATGTGCAATCGTGCCAGTTCAAAACGATATTTCACATAATAAGGTGAATTATCAGGAAGCAGTGAGAATTGCGCATTTCCCCAGTCGATATATCCTTTTTCCCAGTTACACATACCTTGATGAAAATCAATGAAATGGGACAATGGTGCTTTAACAAATCCAAAATTTTTCGTACAAAGCGCTGTATTCCGAATGAAACTTTCGTGGATCTGATCTTCATTTGTTGCACGTTCAAACAAACTGATTGCATGGGTAACAATTTTGGCATTGGGGCTTTGATCGATCAAACGGGAAAAAACATCAAAGGCGGCATAATTTAAATTGTTTTTTTTCAAACATATCCCATAAAAGAACAGTGCCCATTCATAGTTTTCTGCATCAGGCGTGTGCTTTTCAAGAAAAGTATGAAATATTGGAAGTGCATCCTTAAAATGATCTTGTGAAAACAATTTGTAGCCTTTGTTAAAAAGACCTTTTGAAGGCAATGCTTTTTGATTGTCTATGAAGCTCTTTTTTGATGTCGAAAAACTGCATGATTGAAACATAAATAACATGAGTAGAATAGCAATAATTTTATACATTCGCAATCTCCTGTCAGAATAGTGATCGTAAAAAAAAATAGATAAACTTATAGCATTCACCCCTCATTTTCGGTCATAGTGTATTTATTTTTATAAATTGCATAAAAAGTTACAGGAATAATCAATAATGTAAACACAGTTGATGCAAAAAGTCCAAAAATAAGCGTCCATGCGAGTCCTGAAAAAATGGGATCAAGTGTAATTGGCCAGGCACCTAATGCTGTTGTTGCTGCTGTTAGTAGAATGGGTCGCATGCGAATGGCACCACTTTTTAAAATCGCTTCTTGAAAAGACATGCCATCACGAACAGCATCCTCAATAAATTCTATTAATACGAGTGAATTTCGAATCACAATGCCGCCCAGGGCGATCATGCCTATCATGCCTGTTGCAGTAAAAAAAATAGGATTATTAAAGCCTCCGATGACACTATTTTTCAAAATATTCAATAACCAAAAGCCAGGCATTGCACCAATCAGCGTCAAAGGTATTGCCATCATGATTAAAAGCGGCATAAAAAAGGATCCTGTTTGAATAATCAATAATATATAAATACCAACAAGCGCTGCTGCAAAGGCGATTCCCATATCTCTGAAAACATTGAGGGTAATTTTCCATTCCCCTTCTCCTGACCAGTTGACATTAACGCCTTTAATTGGAATCGGATGTTCTTTTAATCTGGCCTGCATATCTAAAATAGCTTCAGCAGGGGCCCGTCCAGACATTTCAGACATGACATAAACGATACGTTCAAGATTTTTATGATAGATGGCTTGCTTCTTTTTGACATGAACAATTTTAATCAGCTCAGCCAAAGGGAGCATTTTTCCAGATGATGTTTTTATTGGAATTTGAGATAAAGAAATAATTCCAGAACGATTCTCTTTTGGAAGAACAATCTTGATCATCAGCGATTGTCTTTCAGTACTTTTATGAACTGTTGATGCTTCAATACCACTGAGTGCAACTCTCAAGGATGTAATTATTGTATGGGTTGAAACACCATGCAGCGAGGCTTTTTCTTTATCAATAATAAAATTAATTCTCTTTTGTTCTGACTCTGATGTATCATCAATATCAACAACAAATGCTTCTTCAGCCATCAATTGCTTGATATGTTTTGCTGAATCAATTAATTCTTGATAAGATTTATCTGGAGCTCCATTTATTTCAGCAACGATCGTTGATAAAACAGGCGGGCCGGGAGGCAATTCAACAATTTTTAAAGATACGTTATTTTGCATGGCAATTTTTTCGAGATCTTTTCGAATACGAAGAATAATTTCATGACTTTGTTGAACGCGCAATTCTTTATCAACAAGATTGACACGAATATCAGCCAGGTGGCTTCCTTTTCTTAGATAATAATGCCGAACCATTCCATTGAAATCCATTGGTGATGGACATCCAACATAAGAGATAACAGTTGTTACTTCATTGATCCTCAATAAATAATCTTCATATTTTCGGATCACCCGATCGGTTGTTTCTAAACTTGTTCCTTCATCCATATCTATGATTAACTGGAATTCATTTTTGTTATCAAAAGGAAGCATTTTCAAAGGCACATATCTGAATAAAGCAAGGTACACAGCAAATCCAAGAAGAAAAAGAATAACAAGTAATAGCATGTATCGTTTCAGTCTTGAATCTAAAAAGGGTTGTACAATGATTCGATAAATTTTAAAAACCTTTCCTTGTTCATCTGATGTATCACTATTTGTTTGATTACTCTCAATACTTGTTTGTTTTTTATTTTTTAAAAGCAGGTATGTCAGCCAGGGTACAATGGTAATTGCACAAACTGTTGAAAATATAACTGTTAAAGGTACATTGGCTGCCATAGGCGCCATGTAAGGCCCCATCATGCCGGTAATAAAAAACAGGGGAACAAAACAAATTATGATTGCTATGGTTGACATTATTACGGGTGGGAGAACTTCATTAATGGCTACAAGTGTTGCTTGTATGGGCTTATGAACACCTCTGAAAATATGGCGTTGAATATTATCTACATTGGTAATGGGATCATCTACAACAAGCCCAAGAGAAAGAATCAGGGCAAACAATGTGACCCGATTAATCGTATACCCAAATAAATAATTGACAAACAAGGCCAATGAAAAACTGATAGGCACTGCAACAGCAACAACAAGCGCTTCTCGCCAACCCAAAACAAATGCTAATAAAGCCACGACTGTGATAATGGCAAATAAGAGTGAACTTAATAGTTCATTCACTTTTTGCTGTGCTGTCGCACCATAATTTCTTGTGACTTCAATATTGACATCGGATGGGATAATTGTTTTTTTGAGTTCATCGAGTTTGCTCAGAACATTATTGGCAACATTAACTGCATTGGTTCCTTTTTTTTTGGCAATCCCCAGTGTTACAGCAGGATAAGAAATGGGATTATTTTCTAGTCCCCTCGCTTTACGATAATAGTGAGAAAATGAAATTCTTGAATAATTATCAACCTCTTGTGGGCCATCAATTACTTTTGCAACATCTCTTATATATATAGGCCTGCCATCATGAACCCCAATAACAAGGTTCTGAACATCATTAATCGTTGTTATGTATGAATCACTACTCACAATTATTTCTTCATTAAATCGATTAAAACTGCCGGCTGTAACTGAAGCATCCGCACTTTTTAATGCACCATACACTTGCTGAAACCCTATGCCTAAACCTGTCATTTTTTCTTTTGAAAGTTCAATACGTATTTCTCGTTTCCTTCCACTTACAATTTCAGTGCGTGAAATATTTTTAACCTGGGCCAGGCGATTGAATAGTTCTTCACCAATGCGTCTTAATTCATAATCATTATAACGATCAGAATATAAAGTTAAATTAATAATGGGTACATCATCAATTTCAACAGGTTTTACGACCCACCCTTTGACAATTGGCGGCGCTTGATTTGCGTGCATATTGACACGATTGTGAAGTTTTGTAAGAGATTCTTCCCTGTCTTCACCAACAAAAAATCTGACTGTAATAACAGCCATGTCTTGCATTGATGTTGAGTAGACATATTCAACACCATCAATTTGCCACAAATATCTTTCCAGTGGGGTTGATACGAGCTTTTCAATTTCTTCTGGACTTGACCCTGGCGCATGAACATATATATCTGCCAGAGGTACAACAATTTGAGGTTCTTCTTCTCTTGGTGTGATTAAAATAGCAGAAATACCGAGACAAAAAGATAAAATAATAAATATAATTGATAGTTGTGATGTTAAGAAACGATAAACAATACCCGGTATGAATCCTTTACTTGTTTCTTCTGTATTCATTTGTTATTCCTTTATTCCAATTAAATCATCACCGGATATCCCTGATAGGACTTCTATTAGATCGCCATGTTTTTTGCCGGTTTGAATAAATACATTTTTCCACGTATTATCATCATGAAGTGTAACCATTTCTAACTGTCCAATGTTACGTACTGCACGAACAGGGATCATGATAACTTCACGTTCAGCCGCAGGTATCAGTAGTTTTCCAAACATCCCGGGATAGAGTCCTTCGATAACAGGTAAAGCCACTTTTACCAAAAAAGTTCGGGTTTGGGGGTCTGCATAAGGAACAATTTCTTCAACAATTGCATTAACCGTTTGATTCAATGTTGTAATATTAACTTTCAGGTCATGATTTTTTTTGACTTTGGTAATTAATCCTTCTCTAACATATGCTTCAAGTCTAAGTGAGCCCTCTGTTTGAAGAATAATCAAAGGTTTTCCAGGAAGCGCTAAATCACCGGGTTCAATTTTTCGTGTAATTATTTCACCATTTTGAGGTGCTTTTATAATGGAATAACCTAAGGCAATTTCAGCTTCTTTCACAATTTCTTTTGCGCGTAGAATTCCGGATTCAGAGCCCGACAATGCCTTATTTGCTTTCTCCAAACTGGCCTGAGATTGTAAAAAATCAGATTCTGCCCGCTCAACATCCTGATTTGTCGCTGCCTGAGACTCAAAATTTTTTTTAACTCTTTCAAAAGTTAATTTTTTTTGTGTAAAATCAGCTTTGGCTGCTGCAACTGCATGTTTTGCCTGTTCTTTGTTTGAAATGGCACTTTTCAAAACTTGTTTGGCCTGAAGGAGACGAGATTTTAATTGCCTGTTATCCAAAATAACGAGAGTTGTCCCTTTTAATACTTTATTACCAGAAGTAACCTTAACATCAATAACTTTTGCAGTTATTTGTGATTCAATAATTGTTTCAACCTTTGGTCGAACAGTGCCGACAGCTTCATACCACTCAGTAATGGTCTTGACTTGTGAGCGAATCGTTTCAGATGGCGGAACAATTTTTTTCGCATTTAAGGTAACACCAGGGACTAATTTTTCAGCGAATATATCACTGACACAACTAAAAGAAATCGTCAGTAATGCAATTAAAAAAATATTAAATAAATTATTAATTTTGTTTATCATTCCAATTCCCCCATAATCCTAAGGCTCTTGCAATTTCTGCCTGGCCTTTTGCTTTATCATACATTGCTATTATTGCTCTTGTTTTCGCCTGGTTTCTGTCAAGTTCGGCTTCAAGATAACGACTAATTATCACAGAACCACCTTCATATTGACTTTTTACAATTTTATAAGATTCTTCTGCACTAAGAACACTACTTTCACTCACTTGTAATCTGGCATTGGCATCTTCAATATTCAAATAAGCATTTTTAACATCCAATTTTATTTGTAAAATCAAATTATTGTAGGCTGCTAATAATTCATCAAATGCCTTTTTTGCCATCGAAACTTCTGCTTTTGTTTTACCTCCCTCAAATAGATCCCAGCTTAGCTTCAAATAAATGCCCCAATTGTTACGATCTTCATAAAAATGCATATCGTCTGCATCGTAAAAGCGGGAAGCCATCACGTTCAAATTTGGTAAATACCCTGCTTGACTAATTTTGATCCCAATCTTGGATTGTTTAATTTTCTCAAAGATTTTTTTTAGCTCTGGTCTGTTGCTCAAGGCAATTTTGATACCTTCGTCATAACTATCCGGATAATCAGTTTTTTGTTTATCATTTTCAAGTAATGCCAATTGAGTGCGTGGATCAAATCCGAGAAGGGTGCTCAAGTTTGCCAATGATCTGCTATAAAAATTTCTACTTCTAACAAGATTTTCCTTGACTTCAGCCAAACGAACATCAAGAGAAAGAACATCAGATTTCAATACACCACCGGTGTTATATCTAACAGTCATTAGTTTTAATTGTGTTTCAACTGTTGCGACAGATTCTTTAGCAATTTTTATTAAATCAGAACCTACAAGTGCGTCATAGTAGGAATTGATCACTGAAGCTAAAAGCGTATTTTCAATTGATTCCCGTTCAAGTTTTTTTTCTGACAGGACAGACTTTGCCAGATCTTTATTATAGAATTTTTTGCCGCCCTGAAATAAATTGTACTGCAATGTTATTCCAGCTTCATAATTATCAAAAGTGCCTGGTTGATTAAAATTTGCATTGGGGGGTAGAAGCCTTTGTCTGGACTTTTTCATGAGATATGCAATGGGATCGTTCGAGTTTGCGTATTCTGTATATAAGCTAATTTTGGGAAAAAATGCTGCTTTAGCAATTTGAATTCCTGCTTCTGCTTGATCAATTCGAGCAATGATTTGTTTGATTTCCTGACTGTGGGTTAAGGCAAGTTTTAGTGCTTCTTTAAGTGATATTGGATGATCAGGTATATCAGGAATGGCATCATTTGCTGATGAATGTGTAAGGCTTATAAAAAATAATAAGGTGTAAACGCCAAACAGGTGTATTAGTAAATTTTTAAATTTAATATATATTTTCATATTTCTCCATTTCATCCAAAAAAATGATTCGTGATTGTTCATTATTTTTAGAGTAACTCAAATGCATGTGGTTAAAACATTATCCACCTGCATTTGAAACAATGTCTATTCATAAAAAATACTTGATGTTCAGGCCAACACAGTCGTTCCCAGGATGTTGCTTTTCAAATGAAAAGGTAGCAATGTTTGGGAGAAAGTCCTGTGTTAACTTTGATAAAAAACAATATAAAAAAACTTGAACATTAAGTCATTAATATTTTTTATGTACATTTTATAAGGTATCAAGTCAAGTAATAATAATACAACATATCATGTAATTTAGGCTTTACAGATATTAAAATTACGCATACATTATTCATCATCTATACTCCTTTTTGTTTTATATTGACAATACCGGGTATTATATTTATTGTACGAACCTTAGTTATTGATACATACTCAGAAATACTAATACTTTTGACACAGGAAATCAATGATGGAAATCCAGTATCCTTTAGAAGAACGAATTGGTGATCCAGACCTTTTTGTTGGGCGAACCAGGGAACTGGCAGAATTTGGCAAGTGGATTGATTCCATACCAAGAAAAAGGGCAAAGTCAAGGCTTATTCTTGCCAGAAGAAAAAGCGGCAAAACGGTATTCATGCAACGCCTTTTTAATCAAATCTGGAGTGAAAATAACTTGACCATACCCTTTTATTTCAATATTCAGGAAGTTAAAATCTGGTTTCCTGATTTTGCCATAAAATACTATAAGACCTTTGCATCCCATTGTATTTCATTTCTTGAACGCGATCCCACGTTGCCTCCCAATGATATCCAGCAGCGTCTTCAAGAACTCGTTAAGGCAGATCTGATAAAAGAGGGTGCTTCAGATATCCGGTACAAAGGTTTGAAAGATGGCACGTTAAATTTGGTTTTAAGAAATCGGTTTCAAGAAGAAATTAAGTCCTTCGCGCCAAAGTTTGTTGAGGAGTTTCGTGATGAGGTTTACAAACTGAAAAAAGATAAAAAAGCACTCCTTGGCAAACTTTCTCAAATAGTCGGTAAAACAGCCGAGCTTCAACTGATGACTGAATTCAGAAGCAGAAAACGATTTCAACTGTCAACATATTTTGATGGTGTATCCGAATCTGATAATCCCATGCTCAATATCATTTATGCCGCAAGCAGGTTCATTATTCAACGTTCTGATGGAAAAAATATGGAAATTGATGTCATTGCAGAATCTGATTGCGGCCGTGTCATTCTGGTTGAAGCCAAAAAGATGTCGACTCCTGTCGGGCAGAATATAGTTTCTGATTTTCTTGAAAAAATTGATGTGTATTCGCTGATTTACCCTGAAAAAATAATTATAAAGGCATTTTTTTCATTAAATGGATTTACTGGCGAAGCACTTAAGTTATGTAAAACAAATCAAATTGCTGTCACACAAAGATTAAAATTTTTGTTGTAAGATTTGATTCTGGACGCTGTTCCTGAATTGCTGATATCTATATTTATGTAAATTTTGATTTACTTTACAATTTATTTTGTAAACTTTAATGTAAATTATTCAAAAACGATTTACACTTCTTTTTCCTCTAAAAAATATAACCTACTAACTTAATTCATTATATTTGCATTTCATTTTTCTAATAAAGATTGGTACACTTCCTGAATAACTGATTTATAAACAAAAGTTGTAGACTTATTTGTTTAATTTATCAACCCCAAAAAATGGGAGGTTCAACCATGAAAAAATCAGCTTTAATCAATATATTTCTGATATTATTTTTCATATTGACATCAATGAGTTATGCTGAAACAAATAGAATATATCAGCAGGGAATTAATGGTTATTCCGGAACAGAAGATGCTATCATTACAAATTTATTTGTACAGGATACAAATGGTAATGGAGTTACAGCCAAAGAAGGTTTCTTAAGAGCATTTCATCAGTTTTATGAGGCACGATCATTAATACGTTTTAATAATATTTCATTGCCCTTTGGCGCAGAACTGGTGCGCGCTGAATTGAAAATTGTTGTAACCGATTGGAGCGGTGGGATAATGCTTGCAGGTTACTATCTGGATAAGGAATGGGATATCCAGTCCGAAGAACTCGGTTGGAAAAACCGCATGGATAATACAACCTGGAGCGAAGCGGGTGGTGCAGCAGATGTGATCAAGGGAAAATCATTTGTTATTAATGGATTTTCAGGCGAAGGGATACAGGAAAAAATAATCCCCCTGGATACAGATGTTGTTCTTCATTGGTTAAACTCGCCTGAGAATAATTTTGGTATGTTAATTACGATATTGGATAAGGAACAATCTGTCTGGATTCATTCCAGTGAGGATTCAAATAAAGATTGTCGTCCGCAATTGATTCTTTATTATGAATAAAAACTGATGATAATGTTCAATTTTTTTCGGTTTTTTAGCAAAGCAGCTAAGTTCATTCACAGGCATCCCTGTGAATGAACTATTTTTTAATAAAGACAAAATACGTAAATATTAGTCATGATCTTCATCAGGCTCCGGAATAAGTTCATGTAAATCAAATATACAAATCATATTGGTTTCTTGATCAAAATTAAAAAAATTATTTCCGGTTACAATTATTTTATCATCACCCCCAATAAAATTTTGATCATAACATTCTTCAGCCGCTAATCGAATTCGATCTATATTAGATATGACATCCTTTAATTGTGGGAGAACAAGTGGTTCAACCCCCCAGGTCATTCGCATTTCCCTGGCAGATTTTTTTGTGTCGGTGATACCAAAAATTCCAAAATAAGGCCGATATTTTGAGATCATGCGTGCAGAATAACCGGACTTTGTCAGGCAGATAATTTTACCACTGGAATATTCGGATAAATCCTTACAGGTAGAAAAAACGAGATGCCCAATTAATTCGGAACGTGTTCGCTGTGGGCCATCTAAATCATCAGGATTTGCGTGCGTCATATGTTGTTCAGCCGAACGTATAATACGCTCCATCATTGCCACAGCTTTTTCAGGAAATTTTCCAGATGCTGTCTCAGCACTTAGCATTACAGCATCAGCGCCATCATCAATGGCGTTGTAAACATCAGAGACTTCAGCTCGTGTCGGTGTGGGGGCATGGGTCATGGATTCCAACATTTGTGTGGCTACAATAACAGGTTTGCCAGCAATATTACATTTTCTAATGAGTGTTTTCTGAACAGGCTGAACATCTTCAGCCGCTATTTCTACGCCCAAATCTCCTCGGGCAATCATAATACCATCAGATTCCTTTAATATTTGATCAAAATTATCCAACGCAAAGGGACGTTCAATTTTTGCGATGAGTTTAATATTTGAATTTCCAGCATCAGCCAATATCTGCCGGATGGTTGCAACATCGTTGGCATCATTGACAAAGGAGATTGCTACATATTCGGGATTCAATTTGGCGATGAGTTTTAAATCTTCAACGTCTTTTTCAGTAGGAACTTTTAATGATATTTTTGTTGATGGCAGATTTACACCTTTTTTTGTTGATATAAAACCACCCGTAAGGATATCACATCTTAGCTGTTCTTCATGTATCTCTTTAATTTCAAGACAGACCAGACCATCATTAATAAATATTAAATCGCCAGGGGATGCTTCTTGAGGGAGTTTTTCATAACTAATGTTGATGATATCCTTGTTACCTTCAACAGGTGCTGTGGTCACAATAATACTTTTACCCTGCTTCAACAGAACACCATCACCTTCAACTTTTCCAATACGAATTTTGGGACCTTGAATATCGCATAAAATGGCCAGACGATCGTCAGCCTGTCTCACGTTTTCAAAAATCTTAATTTTATCCTCATGCGAACCATGTGAAAAATTAATTCGTGTACAATCCATGCCAAGATCTGCCAGACACCTGATTTGTTCGGGTGTATAACAAGAAGGGCCCATTGTACAGATTATTTTAGACTTAGTGATTGATAACATTTCTTTTCCTTTCTGATGTACAATTGAGTTGAATCAATTCTACATCCCAACAAATTATTTATAATCCAAAATACGCTTTTAATTTTTTTTTGGCAGTTTTTTTATCTCGTCTATTTTCAGCACTGAATTCAGGAATTTTGTTTTCGGGTATAGAAAAAACTTTTTCAAATGTTTTACGTGCTTTTTCTTTTTCACCCATTTCCCAATAAATATCTCCTAAAAAAATATATGATAGTGTAAAATTGGGATATTTTGAGAGCGCATCAGTTAATAAATCTGCGCCATCTTGAAGGCCTTCCCCCCATTTTCTAAAAAATCGTGGTGTTCCCCAATATACTCGAGCCAAAAGCCGCTGTGGGCCGCCTCGATAATAATAACGATCAATTTTTATGACCTGCTGTGCCTGTTCTTTTATTGTTCCGACATTGATGGCACTTTTCATAAAGCCTTTTTCCTTGCAGAACGATGCATTGTTTGTTGCATCCCAAAAAATTCCAGGAGCGCTGTTCGGGTTAATTTTTGTCAATCTTTTTGCATAGTTCATCCCTTTTTGATATGAATCCTTTCGCAATTGATTGAAATCTGCACCTGGATGTAAACTTCCAAACCAATAATAGGCAATGCTCAATCGGCTTAAGAGAATCTGATTGTCAGGTTTAATTTGTAATGCTTTTTCGTAGGCATCAATACACTTTTTTAATTGATCAAGATTGTCACGTTCCCCCCACACAATATCACCTGTTTTCTTGAGTTTTGAAAACTGATCTTCACCAATTGCGATTCCCGATACCAGAAATACCATTAAACATGTTAACAATAATCTTTTCATTTCATTTCTCCTATTCGTTATAAATTAAAACGATTATCTTTTCATCATATAAAAAATTTTACTGAATATTTTGAATAGACTGAATCAAATTTAAATTGCTACCATTTTTTCAGTTTGTGTTCAAGAAAATTATTTTCAGACACATATTTGGTGTATTTTAATTGACAAAACGCTCATAGTTCAATAATTAATGAGTAACTCAAACAAATCGTTGTTTATTATTGTGGTATGGCTTAAACAATTGATTTTCAAAAAAACTTAAAAAGGAGTCTATCAATGGAGTGTAAAAAAGAGAAAAATTTAAAACATTGCAATTGCAGTTATGATCCATGTGCAAGAAAAGGTGTTTGCTGTGATTGTATTGCTTACCATTTAAAGTCCAGACAGCTCCCAGGATGTTGTTTTCCAAAGCAGGCAGAAGCGACTTATGATCGATCATTCGAACATTTTTCTCGGCTTGTGCAAAGCAATGCTGTTTAAGGAAAAGTTATGAAATCAAATA
>Ga0272440_1002251_pt1 | contig 15174 bp, 4 predicted proteins | sample SSMMMBAug17_FD_192440 | JGI IMG/M metagenome (GOLD analysis project Ga0272440, IMG submission 192440) | Marine sediment archaeal communities from Little Sippewissett salt marsh, Falmouth, MA, United States - SSM-MMB-Aug17 | ecosystem: Environmental > Aquatic > Marine > Wetlands > Sediment ... | reverse complement strand
TTAATTATTCAAAAAGATGGAAACCACGAACTAATTGTCAGAAAAGCCCATATAGAAAATATGCTCACCATCAAAAGTGGACGATTTACAGTCTCTGAAGCCTTAACCTATGCACCTGAAGCATCTCTTGAGTATGCAACCATTGATAACTATACGACAACCGTTAATGAATTACCCCAAACTGATGGCCCGCAAAGCATTATTGTTAACAGCACTGGAATCATTACATTGAATTCTGATTACAGAATTGATGGACGCCTGACAATGATTAAAGGTATTTTTCAATTAGGTTCAAACACACTCAGCTTAGGACCAGATGCCAGTATTGTGGTTTCAACAACTCACAATCCACTGGTCGTTTCAGATAATTCAGGCGCCCTTCGTCAACTATTATCATCACCCCGAACATGTTTATTTCCAGTTGGAACACTCAATTTATCGCCTCAATATTCGCCCCTAATTGTTGATATTGAATCAGCATTAGTGGCAGAGAATGCATATATTGATGTTCGAGTCGTAAATGATCATTATGAAGATAGTATACCATCGGGAAGTCTTCACTCATTAAATCGCTATTGGCAAATACAACAAAATAATGTGACCCAACTTCAATGTAAGCTCTCTGCCAGTTATTTAGATTCTGATATTCTTGAAAATGTTAATGAAAAGAATCTTGTGGGCGCCTTTTGGGATGGTATTGATTGGACAAATTTAAACCGAACAGATCTTGGGATCAACACATTTGATGGAATGGCTTTTGATCCTTTGATTGTCAGCGCTTTTGAATTCCCGCTGCCAAATGCTTTACCCAAAGGTGAGAATAAATCGTTTATCCTCACAGAAAATGAATCATATGGGTTTACGCCTACTGATTTTGGATTTGCAGATGATGATCCTTATGATGTTTTTAATGCCATTCGTATCAGTCAGTTACCAGGCGCTGGACAGCTCCTTTTTCAAACAGCTCCTGTCCAAAATCAGCAAATCATTGGTGTTGAAAATATTTCTCAATTGATATACACGCCAGCATTAAATGAAAGTGGCGATAATTATGCCTTTATTAAATTTCAGGTTCAGGACAGCGATTTAGGATGGAGTGAAAGCAGTTATACACTAACTGTCAATGTTCTCACTGAAAATAAACCGCCTCAAATATCTCAAAACGGTCCCATCAGTATAACCATCAGCGAAGACCTTTCACCCATTGCCTGGAATTTCCCATCCATATCAGCCATTGATCCTGATGGAGACATCATGGTGTGGCAAATCGCAGTTCCACCGGAATATGGTACTGCAACTATCCAGGGAACAGGTGCCTACCCTTCTTCGATACACTATACACCCAATCAAGATTATTTTGGACAAGATCAATGGGTTATTAGTGTTTGGGATACTTCAAAAGAACCATTGGCCGATACTATTGTTGTTTGGGTAACCATTGAACCGGTCAATGATCCTCCGTTGTTTGAATGTAATCCTCAAAATAGCATTGTGCTGGAAGATTTTGTCTCCTCAATTATCATTTCAGTAACTCCGGTTACTCCTCCTGAAAATGAGTCTTCTCAAATCATCAATTATTATCTGGAATCTGAAAGCAACAATATTGTCAATGCTGCTGTTCATCCAAATAGTGGAACGGTAACAATATCAAGCCTACCTGATAAAAATGGGGTGGTCCAATTGGATATCGTGGCAACTGATCATCAATCACAACATGCATTAGCACGGCAAAGTATTTCGGTTACGGTTGTCGCTGTAAATGATCCACCATTGTTTTATTTAGATCAAAATGAAATCAATGTGTCAGAAGATTTTTCTCAAACAATTTCTGTAAACGTCGTTCCAGAAGTCATTCCATCTGATGAAATCAGCCAGTCTGTTCATTATTATCTATCGCCTGCTGAAATAGATTTTGTGGATTTATCGATTAATTCGGAAACAGGAAAAGTAACCTTAAGCAGCGTGATGAATGGTAACGGTAGTCGGGAAATCAAAATTGTGGCTGATGATGGTCAGTCTTCAAATCATTTTTTTGAGCAACCATTAAGCATTAACGTTTTAGCAGTGAATGATCCACCGACTTTTCACCTCAGTCGGACATATTTACGATTCTTACAGGATTTCCCGGATATAGAAAGTATAGAGACTGTTCTAAATCCATTTCCTGCTGATGAAGCGACACAAACGATCGCATTTACCCTTTCACCTGCTTCTGTATCTTTCGCCAATGTATCTATCGATCCAGGAACTGGTAATATTAATATTTCAAGGGTTTCTCAAGGCGTAGGCATTCAAACCTTTGTCGTTACAGCTGTAGATGGTCAAACAAATCATTATACATCAACGGCCAGTTTTACGCTGGAAATTATTCCAGAAATGCCTCCTCTGGATATCCGGCTCAATCGAAATGTGATTACGGTTAATGAAGACTTTACTCATGTTGAAACAATTGAAACCATTTTAGAAACAGATGATTACTATACAGAACGATCTGTCGCTTATAGCCTGTCTCCATCAACGATAGACTTCGCCCAATTATCCATTAATTCAGAAACAGGAGAAATATCAATAACAAGCCTGAGCAACGGCAATGGTACGATATCCATCTTAGTCATTGCTACAGACATGGTAGATGCTGAACTTAGTTCTACAGATACTTTTACATTAAGCGTATTGCCTGTGAATGATCCTCCAAATTTTCAACTTTCTGAAACACAGGTGACCTGCCTGGAAAATGAGACAACACCTTTAATAATTTCAATTATTCCTGATTCTCAACCAAAAGATGAAGCAGCTCAGGCAGCCAGTTATTTTATCAGTCCCTCCACTTCAGAACTGTTAACCGTATCTGTTCAATCTTTGCAAAAAAATATCAGCATTTTGCCCAAGCCTGACCGAAATGGTTTTCAAGATTTTACGATTATTGCGTTAGAGCAATCCCCAGAAAATAATAAAGTCATTAGACAATTATCCGTTACTGTTATCGGCGTAAATACGCCACCTGTATTTGAACTCAGCAATGAAAACATTTATATGCTTGAGGATGATTCCGTTCCATTATCATTGACTGTCATTCCTATGACACAACCTGAGGATGAAGTTGGACAAAATGTCACTTATGCTTTAAGTCCCTCAACCTTAGATTTTATTACTATCAGTATTGATAGCTCAACCGGAGAAGTTGTCTGCGAAACAATTCCCAATCAGTACGGACAGGCAAGAGTTGCGCTTATTGCGCACGAAGATCATGTTGTACAAAACGCTGATTACACAAAATTTTTTGATGTTATCGTTGAATCTGTCAATGATTCTCCGACATTTCACGTCAACAAAAAAGTAGTTCAGGTTCCTGAAGATTTTTCCACAACCGAAATTATCACAATTACGCCTGATCCAACACCAGAGAACGAGAAAGATCAGCCGGTTACTTATAGTCTATTGCCAGAAACTGTTGATTTTGCCAGTATTAATATTAATGAGATAAACGGGGCAATTTCCATTCAATCCATAAAAAACCAAAATGGATCAGAACAATTAACCATTATTGCCGATGACCATGCACCATCTCATAATATCGCAACAAGCAGTATTGATCTCATTGTATACCCGGTCAATGATCCTCCGGATTTTACACTAAGCCAGTCAGGGATGACATTGATTGAAGATTTTACACAAACAAAATTCATTCAGATTATTCCAATGGAGAGACCATTGGATGAAATAGGGCAGGTTGTGAGCTACAGTATGATGCCGCCTGAAATTGATTTTGCGAATGTTTCTATCGAGCCGGTGACCGGTGAAATTCAGATTTCACAAATAGCCGATAAGCATGGATTTCAAAGATTTACCATTAAAGCCAATGATTTGCAAGATCAGAATAACATTGCTTCCCAATTCTTTGACCTGACCATTACATCTGTAAATGATCCACCTCTTTTCGGCCTTTCGCAAACATCTATTGCCATAAAAGAAGGATTTAATGAACCCATCATCATCAATGCAATTCCTGGAATGGTTCCTGATGATGAAAAAAATCAGCTTGTTACCTACTATTTAACACCACAAATAGTTGATTTTATTCAAATCAGTATCGATCCTGCATCTGGGCAAATAACCATTATTAATGAACAGCAAAAAAATGGTAGTCAGGTATTTGTCGTAACAGCAACTGATCATCAGTTTCAAAACTATACGGCAAAGGTTGAATTTTCAGTATCGGTTCGTCCTTCAAATGATCCACCCATATTTCAATTGTCAGAATCATCTGTGTTGCTATCTGAAGATTTTGAACAGGCGGTTACACTCTCTGTCATCCCAGCCCCAACGCCTCCGGACGAAATCGATCAAGTCATTACTTATTCAATTATGCCAGAGCAAATTGATTTTGCCAATATTTATTTTGATAGTGAATCTGGTGTGTTAACAATTACACATATCAAAGATGCTAATGGCAGTCAGTTATTTACAATAACAGCAGATGATCATCAGGCGATTAGTAATTTGTATCAACAGGAATTTACTCTGGAAATTAAAGCGATAAACGATCCTCCTGAAATGACCTTGAATAAATACGAGTTAATTCTCGATGAAGATTTTTCAAGCAGTGAAACCATTTATTGCCTGCCAAAATCAGTACCTCAGGACGAAACAATACAAACGGTTGCTTACAGATTGTCACCATCCACCTGCGAGTTTGCAGATATTCAAATTATTCCCTATTCAGGTCGTGTGACCATTAAAAGTTTGGCGAACAAAAATGGTAGGGGCAACTTTTATATTATTGCCGATGATGGTCAGCAAGAAAATCGACTGTACCAGCAATCCTTTTTTCTAAACGTTAATCCCATTAATGATCCACCCCAATTTACAATCAGTGGTAATGAATTTTTATTGAAAGAAGATTTTGAAGAAGATATTCATATTCAAGTCACACCTGGTGTTGTTCCAATGGATGAGCAAGATCAAATTATTCGTTATTCTCTTGATCCACAATCAACCCCCTTTGCAACCGTAAATGTCAACGCCATAACCGGTGAAATTACCATTCGAAGTCGACCCGATGAAAATGGTGTACAAACATTTAAATTGATCGCCAATGATTATCAATCACAACATCAATATTATGAACAGACGTTTATGATAAACGTACAGGCAGAAAATGATCCGCCTCAGTTTACCTTAAGCCGATATTCAATAATTGCTGATGAAGACTTTGAAAATATTGAAACAATTCTCGTCGTTCCAGGCTTTTCACCATCAGATGAAACAGGCCAGTATATCCAATACCAATTAATTCCAACATCAGTTAATTTTGCAAGTGTCAGCATAAACAAAGATACTGGTATGGTTCAGGTAAAAAGTACTCTGAATGGGAATGGCAATCAATTATTTTCAATTATTGCAGATGATGGCCAGGAAGCCAATAATACCACTACTGTTCAATTTTCTGTCATTGTTGAAGCTATTAATGATCCACCACAATTCACACTTTCCAGTCATGAATTAACTTTTGCCGAAGATTTTGATCTTATACAAACTGTATTTTCGCAACTGGATACCATTCCTTCGGACGAGCGAAATCAGGTTATTCGATTTAGTATTGAAACAACGGATGTTTCAGTGGCAAATATTAAAATTGACCCCATTTCTGGAAAATTGACCATTCGATCATTGGAGAATCTCAATGGAAGTCAGATGATTACTGTTGTGGCTGACGATGGGCAACGATACAATTCTCGATACGAAGATACATTGACTATCAATATTCAATCAATCAACGATTCACCGGTTTTTTCACTGGATCGCCATGAGATCATCGTTGAAGAAGATTTTAATGATACCCAATGGATATCCGTTATTCCTGGCGAAATCCCATTTGATGAAAAAGATCAAATCGTAACCTATCAGATTAACCCAGAAGACAGCAGCATTGTGAGTGCAATCATTGATCCGGTAACAGGAAAAGTGCAATTGAACTCAAAAACTGATCAAAATGGTTCACAATTATTTACAATCATAGCCAATGATGGCCAATCCAATAATTACTTATCCACATCATCATTTGCCATAACCATTGTTGCAGTGAATGATCCGCCACAATTCATTTTAAATCCTCCTCATCTGGTGTTGGAAGAGGGTTTTTCTGATATTAACCGCATTGATATTGAATTGCTAACACCACCATGGGATGAAAGAAGTCAGCGTATTTTGTACCGATTAGAACCTGAAACAATTCATCTGGCAAACATTTGGCTGATTCCTGAAGAGAGTGCCCTATATATTGAAAAAAAAGATAATGATCAGTATGGCTTTGCCCAGGTGAGTATTATTGCTGATGATGGGCAAACTCAGAACGCAACGGCTTCTCAACTTTTATCGTTAACGCTGACATCAGTCAATGATTCTCCTGTTGCATATAACTCATCCTTTTCAGTTTTCGAGGATCAACGACTTCAAGGACAACTCATTGCTAAAGATTCAGATAATGATAATCTTGTTTATCAAATAACACGACTACCGATCAATGGTACAGCATTCATCCACTCGGATAGTGGTACTTTTGAATATACGCCAAATATTAACTTGTCTGGAGAGGATAGCTTTCTATTTAAAGTCACTGATGGTAAACTGATATCAAATAGTGCCATTGTCTCGATTCATATTACACCTGTAAATGATGTACCCCGTTTTTCAGCAATCAATGATCTATTTCTCATGGAAGGTATATTACCAGAACCTATAGCTATTTCACTTGTCGATAATGATGGCGGCAATGTTAGCGTTTCATTGATTTCTTCAAATACCAATCTGATTTCAGAAGATGGAATACAAATAATTGAAAGTTCAACACTTCCTTATGTACCAACAGTTACAGCAGGGGAACCCCATATTTTTCACCTGAAACTGAGGCCACGCTCAGGGATTGCAGGAAAAACAACAATCCAATTAAAAGCCATGGATCAGTCTGGTGGTGAACACATTCAACAATTTGATATAACTGTTGAAAAATATATAATTACAGCCTGGCATGGTGAAAATGGTAGTTGCGTGCCGTCTGGAGAAATTCCGGTAAACACCAATTCAAGCACAACATTTGGTTTTTACCCGGATAATGGTTATGAAGTCGATGAACTGATTATTGATGGTAATGCTGTGGATTCAACCATTTATTCGTCAGGATATACATTCAAAAATATCAGTGATCATCATAGCTTATCGGTAACGTTCGAACGATCCATTGCCATATTCGTAAATTTTATCACATCAGACCCCAGAGAAGGATATGCGCCTGTATCGATTTCTTTTATATCTCAAATACAAGGAAATGTTTCACGGTTGTTGTGGGATTTTGGCGATGGCACCACAGGTACATCAACAAATCCTGTTCATGTTTATACAAAGGCCGGTTATCATACCGTTCGACTGACCGCATATGGCTCTGAAGGAAGTAAGTATATTGAAAAAACAAATTATATATTGGTGAAATCCAGAAAAATTCAAGGTAAAGTGGTTGCTCAGGATTCTGGTTTGGGACTTTCTGGTTATACGGTTGAAGTCTGGCAGACCGATGGAGATCTTTTACAAACAACTCTGACAGATAACAATGGGCAGTATGTTGTTGAAGGATTACCCAAAGCAAATGATCTTATTCTATCAGCATGGCCACCTTATGGAAAAACAAGCTATTTCCCACAATACTACCGAAACCAGGACCTATTAAGTGATGCCAATATTTTATCAACCATTGAAAACGATTTATCCAATATAGATTTTTTCCTCGACCGTGCTCCGAACATTGGGTTTCAAGGGTGTGTGTTGGCTGAATCTGGTAATTTAAATTCAGGAATTCCTGGCATTCAAGTGGATCTTTTTTCCAATAAAACAATGTTTGGAACGGCTGTATATACAAATGAATCCGGCTGTTATTCGGTAACGCATTTAAAACCATCTGATGATTATCGAGTATCTGTCTGGTATGGAGCATCTGGACTCGATTATTATTACGCTGTTGCCGATCCGCTTCATGTTGGATTATATCATCCTGCATATTCAGTTTCAAGATGGTTCAGATCCACAGAAATAACACCATCTGATCCACATATTCAAAAAATTGACATTATTCTTGATCCGATAGCCAACAGGCGAGGAACAATCAAAGGTACCATATATAAATCTACTGGTACTCCACTTCCAGGTGTTTGGGTCTCTGCAATATCAGATGAATTAAATGATCAAAACAGTGCCCTTAGCGATGCTAATGGTCATTACACCATTACTGAACTGACTCCCGTTACCTATGAAGAATCTTTAGAAAAAGGCTATATTGTTGAAATAAACACTGATAATTATCCTTACCAGGCGTACAATCAATCAAACACCCGAGAGACAGCAACACGCGTAAGCACTGGAAGAGATGATATTCATTTCTATTTGACAATAACCCGAACGATTTCAGGAACTGTAACCACTCAATGTAATTTTCCAATAAGTGAGTTGAAAGTTGCAGCCTGGCCAAAAACAGGCGGTCAATACCAGGAAACATTATCGGATATTTCGGGAAATTATGTTATCGATAAGCTTCAGCCATCATCTGAATATATTGTCGCCATTTTTCCAATCAATCAAGCGGTGATCTATTATCCAGATAAAAAGAAACTAATTGATGCTGAATTGCTTGATTTATCCAGCCAAAATTTAAAGGATATTAATTTCTCCATTTTACCAACAGCAAGGCTTGATCATATTATTGGTATTTTCCAGGCGCTTTCAGGGATGCTTGATGATAACGACTGTTATCCTTATGATATGGATGAAAATGGTCGGGTAGAACTGATCGATGCACTGATTATGTTAAATTTAATTTTTTAAATACAAAGATTTTATGTTCATATTTTGCAACTATGGCTTGACCTAATTAAATAGATACTCTTATAACGAATAATGCTTTGTATGAGCTTGTTAAACGTCAAAAATTTGTATCTTTTAATTAAGGTCAGACCATAAATGGGATTGCGACCATGGTGAACTTGAATTTTAGGACATCAAAGCTCACAGGCATCAAAAGCGAAAAAGGTATTCCTTTTGAAAAGATAACGTTTTTAACCAAATTTTGACAACTGGTAAAAAACGCAATTGCTTTTGACGTCCTGTGGAGCTCTGAGTTATTCGTTCAAACCCCGGTTCGAGTTAATTTTGATGAACCCTATACAACAAACTATTGTTTTTCAATCTGAGCATTACCGATGCTATCTTTTTTGTGATGAGGTTCAATACTTTCTACTCAAAATATTTAGATTGGAACGACATTATTCGCACATGGGCCTTTCTGCCCTTGTCCAACTTCATATTCTACTCTCTGTCCATCAGCGAGGTTTGCACGCCCGCCACTTTTTTGTATTTCCGAATGATGAACAAAGAGATCTTTTCCACCATCCTCAGGTGTAATAAAACCATAACCTTTATTCTCATTGAACCATTTTACTGTTCCTTTACTCATTGTTACCTCTTTTTTTGATTTTGTGGTGAATTATAATAAATTTCTAACGTCGATTTCACCGTTTCGATGTTGAAATGAAAAATTTTTGTGCAGACCTATATAACGCAAAAAACACCGGTTATGTCCAGTGCATTTTTTGGAAGATGTGCCTTTATACAGATAGCACTTATAATAATAGTTGCGGATCTGTTTATCCGCCGTGAATTGCATAGCCTTAGCGGCAGGGCAAATCCACAAAAAGCGATAAGATAATGTTCATTAACAATAATTTGCCAACATGTCAAAAACGCGCTTGCTTTAGGCGAACAGTGGAGTGCTGAATTATTCGCTCTCAACTGGTTCGAATTATGGTTGGTGAACATTTCTATAAAATTAATTTTTTTCAATTTAACGATTACCAAAAAACTTCTCTATGAATATCATATTTTCAAACATAAAGTAACCTAAAAATCTAACAATCAATTCCATTTGTTTTAGATCATACCAAAAAATAATTTAGTTTACTACTGAACGATGCCAGTTTACACCCAAATGACCCTCTTCGTACCAAATTTTGGAGAACTATTTTGTTGATAAATTTTCAATAGGTGCTCCTGTTTCGTCTAAAGGCCTAATCTTTTTAAACCGTCTGGTTTACTATCTGATTTCCCCGTTTGTTTTTCCTGGGGTGTAGGTGTTGATTTCTGCTGTTGATTATTTGCTTTAGGCTTATTCTTAGTTTTGTGTTTGCCATTTGTTTTTGCGGTTGATTCTGTATATTCAATGCGATGGTGATGAATACCATTTAAGATTTTATTAAATTTATTGGCTATTCTGTGAAGATCTTTTAAGGTCAGTTCACAGTTATCCAATTGACCATCAGAAAAAATTTTATTGATCAACCGTTGGACAAGTCCTTGAATTCTTGCAGGTGTTGGATTTTCTAAAGCTCGTGATGCTGCTTCAACAACATCAGCAAGCATGACAAGTCCAGCCTCTCTTGTTTGTGGTTTTGGCCCTGGATACCTGAAATCATCTTCATTAACAGCATTTTCTCCTTTTTGCTGTTTGGCTTTTTCATAAAAAAAGGAAATCATACTGCTACCATGATGTTGCTGTATGGTATCGGAAATGGCTTTCCCTAGTTTGTGTTTTTTGGCCATTTCAACCCCATGTTTTACATGGGAAATAATAATAAGACTCGACATGGATGGTGCTAATTTGTCATGTCGGTTCATACCCTTTTGTTGATTTTCAATAAAATAGAGAGGATTTTTCATTTTACCAATATCATGATAATATCCACAAACTTTTGCCAAAAGAGGGTTTGCTCCAATTTCTGAAGCCGCAGCTTCAACCATACTGCCAACAATCACAGAATGATGATATGTCCCAGGCGCTTCAAGCATCAGACGGTGCAATACTGGTTTATCCAGGTTGGCCAATTCCAGCAGTTTAATATCTGTTGTATAACCAAATGTCAATTCCATAAGTGGGGTTATTCCTGCTGTTACAATTCCTGCACTTAATCCACCAATGTAACCAAATATCCAATCCCATGCCAGTTTGCTTAAAAAAAGTTCTCCGCCATATGCCCGCAAAGCAGTCGTTATGATAATATTCAGAAGACCAATTTTTACACCAGCTTTGATAAAAACGTTTCGTTCACGACAACTTCTAAGCCAAAAAGCACCCATTGCGCTATTAATAAAAAAATAAATAAAAAATGTAAGCTTGGTTTCAAAAAGTATTGCACCACAAATAGAAGTCATTAGTGCAAATGGAACTGCCGCACGCATTCCCATAAAAAGGCAAATCGTCATTGAACCAGCAGCAATAGGAATCCCTAACACCATTGAAGATAATGAAACTGGCGTAACACCATTTTGGGTGAATGATTTTGCTAAAGCAATAGAAATCTCTGTTATAAAAACAAACAAGATCAGAATCAGGGACATGAATAGCAAATCTTTATTGTAGCTTAATGAAATGTCAGGCTCATGACCAAAATAAACAATATGAAAGACAATTAATAAGATAAACATCATAATTGCCAGGCCAAAACTTTTGGCCATTGTTTTTCCTTTATTTTCAACATCATTTAAAGCTTGAAGTTTTAACAGTTGCTGCTTATTAATACGTTCACCTTCTCTTAATAGCATTTCTCCCGCTTTAACTTGAAAAAGAATAGGATTAATAGATTCCCAAGCTTGCTCTTTTCGTCGTTCAGTGACGCGTTTATTAATCGTAACATTTGGCTGAATCAGTGATTGAACCAGATCAACAATTAATGTAATAATTTCATAGTCAAGATCTTTTAACAACGGCTGTCCAATTATCCAAACCATTGCCTTGGCCTGATCAATACCATAGTACCGCTTTACATCTTTAACAATTTGTTCTTTTTGAGAGGCTATATTTTTAACAATTATACCATTGGTTTCTTCTTTCAATAACAGGTTTTTATTGGCAACAACACCATTGATCAAAAGAGCGCGCAAAATTTGAGTCGTTAAATCTTGAATTTCTTTTGAAAAATGTTCATTTACCATTGTTAAATAATTGGCATCACTAATTTGAATTCCCAATTTTTTCAGAAAATCTGATTTTTTGTCTCTAATGGCTTTTAAGAACGTTGGATTTTCAAATAAAGGGACATTCACGTTTTCCAATGAAGTGTTTGGCGTGGGGTTGGCTAATGCTTTTGTCTCACTGGTTGTCAATGTCAATGTCGATGTTATCGTTTCTGAAATTTCTGTGGTTTCTTGAATTGGAAGAGATGTCGGCTGGTTGATTTCTTTTTTGGTGTATTCAATAAAATCTCTCATTTCAGCAAAAGCATCCTGGATGCGTCGAATCAGCTTGAATACAAGGGTATCATCAAAATCATAGACCGTCATGACAGCATCAATTGATTGCTGTCGCGTCAGGTTGGTAGCTTCTTTATCTTCAATTAATAAATCAATGGGAGCTTTAATATTTCGTTCTGCAACTTCACCCAATTCATAAATATGCCTTGTCAATACTATATTTGGATAAAGCATTAAGGTCAGAACGAAAGATAAAGCTATAAGAAGAAACCATCGCGGATATTGTGAACTAAAAAAATTAGTTTTGGATGATTTTTTTACGAGTCGCATTGGTTTTCATAAGCCTCTATTATATCAGAAACAAGTTTATGTCTAACAACATCTTGTTTATTGAACATTACAAATCGAATGCCTTTAATTTCTTTAAGAATATTGGTTGCATCAATTAGACCTGATGCCTTTTTATGAGGTAAGTCTATTTGTGTAATATCACCAGTAATCACTGCTTTTGTATGATAACCCATCCGGGTTAAGAACATTTTCATTTGTTCAGATGTTGTATTTTGTGCTTCATCTAAAATAACAAATGAGTCGTTTAAGGTTCGCCCTCGCATAAATGCCAGTGGGGCTACCTCTATCGCTCCTTTATGCATTAAATCTGCGACTTTTTCATATGGCATCATGTCATGAAGGGCATCATATAGAGGGCGCAAATATGGATTCACTTTTTCAGCCAGATCTCCAGGCAAAAAGCCAAGTGATTCGCCAGCTTCAACTGCTGGTCGTGTCAGAACAATCCGACGTATATCATTTTTTGATAATGCCGATACCGCCATTGCCATCGCCAGATATGTTTTACCTGTGCCTGCCGGACCAATACCAAAAACAATATCATGGGATCGAATGGCTTCTATATATTCTTTTTGATTTTTTGAACGCGGCGTTATAGGGGCTTTTTTTGTTGTAATAAAAACAGAGTCTAAAAAAATTTTTTTTAAATCTGCAGTATCATCATTACTAAGAATACGGATGGCATACTCAACATCACGAGAATAAATTGGATAGTTCAACTGAATCAGTCCATAAAGTTGCTGGATGATCAATGAAGACAGCTGAGAAAATACCGGTTCGCCGCGAATAATGATACTGTTTCCCCGGTGATGAATGGTTACATCAATTTCATGAGCAATGATATTAAGATGTTTATTATTTTCACCAAATAGTTGTCCCAGGAATTGAACGTCTTCAAAATCCAGGATCAATTGCCCCGTTTTTTCAGTAACAGTTATTCCATTCGATGAATAAGGTTGATCCATAAAAATTCCAATTAGTTAGTATAGTGCCTGAATCCTACAAAAACAAAAAATATTTCAGGCAGTTGATGAAAAAGACGCTTTTATTTTAAAAAATATGGTATATCCAATTGAAGTTTTTTTCATATTTATGAAATCTTGTCAAAATAAATCTCTAAGGAACAACAATTTAATGGAATTTCAAAAGAATATCAGTCAGACAAATTCGGTTATGACAGATTTTAAAATTGTTATGATCACAATTATTGGAGCAAGTATCTCACAAATCATTGCAACAATTCAGATTTACTGGGAAAATATTAGATTATCAAATCAAGTTACTTTGATTAAGGCCAGTGGATATTTAACAGTACCTGATACACATATGCTTTCATAGCTTGATAGCATTCAAACTGCTTTTTGTAGCGGTTTTTTTTTTACAGGAACTATTGGATTGGGAATAACAGCAATTTGTTATTTAACAGCATGGTTCTGGGTGAATCAATCGAAAAAGAATAAGTATATATTAGGATTGATTCTTATTCAATGGGCGTATGCACTGTATCAGGCAAACTCAAATGGCTATAGTCACTTTACAGCGTATCTGATACTGTTAGCACCATCTGTATTTTGGATATGTGTGGTGATTCCTTCAGGTACTCATCGTACGACTAAAAAAATGATTTTTTTTTGGATGTTTCCCGTATTATTTTTAATGTTATCCATTTTGGGGATGGATCGGTCGATATCCTTTATTTCCATAAGAGACTATTGGTTATTATCCAATCGCCTGGGAAACGCAGTGAATAATTTTTATTATCAATATACATTGTATCCAGGCGAAATGATAAAACCATTATCGTTAAGGCAACAAAAGACTTGTTTTTTGGTGTCTCAAATTACCGAATCAGAACAAGGTGGTTTTCAGCAAACAATAAATATTATTAAACAAAAATGCATTGATAATGACTATTTTGTTATCTCTGATCAAACAAAAGCTGACCTTATTCTTCAAATAAGTAACCACCGATTATTGTTTCAACATCATAGAAAAATTATTCTTGAAGCAAGCATAAAAAACTTTTTTAAAGAATCCGACAGTTTGTTTTCAACGTTCTCTGAAAAAACAGATGTGAATGATTTTTTTCGAAAATGTATTTTCATGTCATTAATATTTGGGAGCCCAATACTATTATACAGTGTGCTGATGATATTATTTTTATCACTATTGAATATAATATACAAATACCATATGAATGAATATATTGTTATCATAGTCGTTTGCACAGGAATTTTATTGTTGATAAAGACTATTCCCGCGCATATTAACAATCAAATGACATCCGAAATCTGGTTTCAATCTTTTGAAAAATCTTATTCTCAAAATAATTGCTATCAAGGTGTTGCACTTTTGAAATACAATTGTATTCATCAAATTAATATAACGCAAAAAGGGTGTCAGGTAATATCAAACTGGCTAACAAAAACAAATAATAGTGCCTTAAAATATTGGATGATCAGAAATCTGTCTAATTGTCATCAGCCAGGTACGCAATCATTGCTATATAAAATGATTGAAGATCCTCAAGTCAATGTT
>Ga0272440_1002250_pt1 | contig 15175 bp, 10 predicted proteins | sample SSMMMBAug17_FD_192440 | JGI IMG/M metagenome (GOLD analysis project Ga0272440, IMG submission 192440) | Marine sediment archaeal communities from Little Sippewissett salt marsh, Falmouth, MA, United States - SSM-MMB-Aug17 | ecosystem: Environmental > Aquatic > Marine > Wetlands > Sediment ... | reverse complement strand
TCCTTTGCTTTTTTTGAACGTATTGAGATATCAAAAAGATAAATGGAGTAGTATCGTTCCCAAAGATATTTTTGATTTGTATATGAAAGATTCCGCGTATATCGGTCTTGGTTTTTATATGGCGCGTGATTTCAATTCAGATCTGAGAATCTGTTTTGTCTATCCTGATTCTCCAGCAGCGCAACAAAACTTGACAAGAGGGGATATTATTCTTGAAATAAATAATATTCCATCAAATGAAATTGTATCCCAAATTGATTCGACATTTGATGGTGATACACCTGGTGAAAAAGTTTTGCTTAAAATTCAAAAGATTAATGGCGATATTGTAACGCTGAACCTTATAAAACAAGAACTTAAAATATCTTCAGATTTATACTCAACCATACTTGATATCAATGACAAATCAATTGGATATCTGGTATTTAACAAATTTGTCTTGGGTGCCATTGATGATCTTGCACCAGTTTTCAAGCATTTTAAAGACAATGATATATCAGAATTAATTCTTGATTTACGTTACAATTCAGGTGGATTAATGGATATTGCATTACATCTGGCCAGTTTGATTGGCGGCAGTCAGGTTGTGGATAAAACGTTTTGCAAAATTAAATTCAACGAAAACTATGCAGACATGAATAGCACAAATGCATTCGTAGCATTGAAAAATAGTTTGGATATTGACAGACTCGTTGTGATCACAACAGCAACAACATGCTCAGCCAGTGAACTTGTGATAAATGGCTTAAAACCTTATATGGATGTAGTTGTCATTGGAAGTCCGACCTGTGGAAAACCAGTTGGAATGAATCCTTTCAGCGTATGTGATAACTATCTCCTTCCAGTGACCAATGTTGTTTTCAATGCGCTGGATGAAGGTGAATATTACGAAGGCATAGATGTTGATTGTTATGCAGTGGATGATTTATCCAAACCTTTTGGTGATGTAAATGAAGATTCTCTCAGTGAAGCTATCTATTATATTGAAAATGGTCATTGTTCCTACCAAAAAAGGCATCGTGTTGAAACTCAACCTTTTCCTTTGCGGGGATTTAGACAGGAAATTGGTGCGTTTTAAGGGAAAACATATGAGTATAACCAAAATAGACCGAATTCCGGGGACACAATCCTTCTTTCTTGACATAAAACCTTATAATTTAACATTTTATATCAAAAAATAAGGTCATGTCCCCGAAATTCAGTCTATTTTGGTTACACTCTATTGAATTTTTAGCATGAAGTCTATCAATCATAACCATTTTTATATCAATGTTCTTTGACCTATTCGCTTGAAATATATGCGTATGCGCTATGATTATGGATTGACTCAAAATTTTCAACGCTTACTGTAAACCATATGATATCAGTTCGTTGCTTTAATTCCAGTACAATATCACGTGCAATGTCTTCGACAAATTTCGCGTTTTCATATGCATGCTCGGTCACAAACTTTTCATCTTTCCGCTTTAATACAGAAAAGATCTCACAGGATGCGCATTTTTCCACGAGCTGTATCATATCTTCCAGCCAGACCAGGTTATTGGATCTGGTACGAAGATGCACTTCGCCGCGTTGATTATGTGCGCCATAAATACTAATCTCCTTAGAACAAGGGCAAACAGAAGAAATGGGTACAAATACTTCCAATATTAAATCCACTTTATTCGATGCAGAACTTTTCGCAACGATTTTACAACGATAATCCATCATCCCCACAGTCGCTGTCACTGGTGCTTTTTTTGCAATAAAAAAGGGAAAGTCTATTTCAATATGAGATGTTTGCGCATTTAAATGATGCTTCATTTGCGAAAGAATCCTGGAAAATTCTTTATACGAAATATTGGTATGAAAGGTTGATAACAGTTCCACAAATCGACTCATATGGGTGCCCTTATCTGTATGCGGCAGGTCAACATACATGCTGATTGTTGCGATAGTATCCTGGAATTTATTTGCTTTATCCAATACGCGGATTGGATGTTTTAAATTTTTAATACCTACTCTATTGATGGGAATATTACGACCATCGGGTTGGCTCTGAATATCTTTCATTTTATTTTCCTGTTGAATTTTAAATGTAAAGGCTATTAAGGATAGCTCTGAAAATAACGACCTTATTTTTTTTGTACGTTCAAGAGAAATGAGTATGTTATTTTCAGAGCATTCCTTAGGGATGCTCTGAAAATAACATGCCCATTTTTCTTGAACGTACAAAAAAATAAGGTCGTGTAGAGACGTAGCATGCTACGTCTCTACAGTACAGTTACCTCAAAACGAACAATATCAATAATGAGTATGTTATTTTCAGAGCATACCTTAGCAATTTTTGTTAAAAATATGCCATTTTGTCAATCTTTTTTTTTCTTTCTCTCAATCAAAGCTCTTGAAAATATGAATCAGATTGGAACATATTGCGGTTACGCATCACGATGAGTATTGCCATGTAGCAGACAGGGGCGTAAAAGATGGAATAAGGACAGGTTGTTTAGAAATGGTTGAAAAATTTGTTCCCCATTTCAAAAAATATTCGTATTGGGGATTTTGACGTGTAGAGACATAGCGTGCTAAGTCTCTACACGACCTTATTTTGTGTAAGATTAGGGTAAATTTAATTTCGATAATTTACCAGGCTGATGGCACGTTTTCAATCCCAATCTTATTGGGATATTGTTCCAGCGTAACAATTTCTTCTTCAGAAAGCAGCCATCCCAGACCTTTATAACGATAATACAAACCTACTTTCTTTTCCCACCAATAGGATATTGATAGAACATCGTTACCTGGATCAACAGCAATACTATTTGGGTAATGAGAAAGGACTCTGCCGCCAACCCAAACATTTCCAACAAGGGGCAATGTTTTAAAAATCACCAGAATATATTTGCCATCAGTAACTTCAGATGCATCCGCAGCCAGCGAAGTCACAGAAGATATGACCATATAACATGTGTTTTCTTCGATAGTTGAATCAGCAATACCATACAATTGCCCGGGATCAATAATATCTGCGACATCATTAACAGTATCTCCCATTTGATCCACAATCCAGTTGATCAAGCCATCATTAAAAAAGTCAACAAGACTGAAAACAAAGGGATTTTCATCATTTTCTAACACACTGTCCTTACTCAAACAAACTGAACTTCCCCCCACATTAGTCACACCTGGAATTCTAATTCCAGAAGAATTCACATAAATCATCCCACTATTTTTGGTAAACAGAATTTTTGTTTTGCCAGCATACCAGGTATCTTGCTCACTTTCGCTACCACCAATTGGGTTCAACGCTTCAAGTCCACTCTCATTCACTTTGAATGGATAAATTTTATTACTCACAACCATAAGCAGATCACCTTGAGGTGAAATGGCGATATCATAATTGTTTAAATCCAGAATATCAGAATCAATTTTATGGGAATCTCCAATCAATTGACCTTCAAACGTGTATGCCCTGACTTGCGCAAATATATGTCCGCCAATTGATGTTGCAATCATATAAATGACTTCTTTTTTTGGATCAATTGTTATGCGAAAGCCTCGAAAAAGATCGGTTAATCCTTGATTTATTTTAAAACTTTTAATCATTTCAAGTGTATGGGTATTGTAAATTTCAATATTGCTGTTTACATTTGTCAGATGCGTATATGTCAGCACAATCAGTTTTGATTCATCAGCAGATAGTGCCATATCTCTCGTGCGCCTGATTTCAAGAAAATGTGATTCAAGGGCAATCATTTGTGTGGTTTTGTTCACTAAATCGACCATGCAAAATTTGCTGTCTTCACCACCAGTCACAAAGGCTTTGGTGCCATCATTCGTCAGAACAATTTTTTGCGGTTTATTAATGCCTGAAAGCGTTAATGCTGTTTGATTGAGATCATCCGCATTAATCAGGACAATTTCGCCTTTGTTACCCAAAAGATTCGAGGTAGCAATCGTAACGACCTCTGTTTCGGGTTTCTGGTCTGGCATCCATCCCATTGCAAAAACGTTTGTGACGACTGTCAATATACAAATAAAGACAATCAGTTGGACAATGGTTAACCTTTTTACTTTTAAAAATGTTGACATGATTTCCTCCTTTTAAATAAAAATCCTTTGCACTCAGCAAAAGATACATTACATACTTAATGTCATCATCTTGTTGTTTCCAAACAAAATGATAAACTTATTTTGTTTAACACCAGATCGTTCCCAGACGCCTGTTATGTTATTTTTTGCACCGAATTTTCTTTTCCAGGTTTTTTCCTTTTGAAAAGTTATTTGCCGCTCAGCGAGTTCTTTAATATGATACGTAACTGATGCATCTTTTGTAAGAAATAAAGTCAATATGTTTGATGCGGCATTATAAGTATATTTTCCATTTGTAACTGAGCTGTTTCCTTTTTTTCCTGTCCAGGATATTTTTTTATCAATACCTGATATGTAGAAGACGCCATCTACATTTTGATGATCTACCGCATTGCCTTCAACAATCATCTGACCATTTGGCGATTTTAATGTAAGCGAAAAATGATCATCTGACAATTTTCCAATAATCGTTGATAAACCAGATAAAGAAGTTAATTCTCCAAAACCAGTAACACGTCCTGAAGGCGCCATATCAATAAAAGCGCGACCCGTGCGTTTTTTACCATTAATTTCGCTGGAAACAAGCCAGACGCCTGACATATCAATACCTGGCAAATCCTTTTTTTCATCACGAATAATAAAATTAACAGTATTATCTTCAAATAAAACCATTTGATACTGCGTGCTTTCAATCTCTGTCTTCCAGATGCCATAAATGGAATTTGCTTTTGCTTTCGCTCTTGTCCAAATTTGTCCTGTGTTTAGTTTCATCATCGTTGCAGTGATTTCAGTCACCAGATATTCCTGTGATGTGCCATCACGCAATTTTACAGATAAGACCTTTGTCTTTGAATTATAGGAATGTTTTCCAACCTTTATATTCACATTGAGCTTTGTTCCAACAAATTCTTTTGGTTTTGAATGGGTTGAGACAGTAAAAAAGCCAGACAGCTTTTTTCCATCAGGTGAAATAGTCCCTTTCACCTGCAATCGTTGATTTTCTGATTTTGCCCATAAGTTAAATGACAAATTGTGAGTTTTGCCATAAATTCTGCTCATTCCTGGTAAAGATTGAAGTTCAGCAAATCCTCTGATCTCACCTTTAGAATCCCTCGAAATATAAGCAAAACCTGTTTTATTCAGTCCATTTTCATTGCTTATGATTTTCCATATACCATTAATCATTAAACCTGAATCATTAACTGTATTTGTTTTCGTATTCTCCGCAAATACACTATAATTGATCAGGCACATCATAAACATGATACAAAAATAACTTAATTTTTGGTTCATAAAATTATTCCTTTTTGGCAATTATTTATATTTTTACATTAAATATAAATACTTATATTTTATTAACTATTTGTTATCTTAAAATAAATTTAAAAATGCAGGATTTGTGCCAAATGGTAAGATTTATGTTCGCCCCTAAATTGGTTTTGCTCATAGGCTTGGTTTCGGTTTATCGGCCATTTTGTTTACACTCAATTGATAAGGAATGCTCGGAAAATAAGATCCCCATTTATTGATATTGTTCGTTTTGAGGTAATTGTACTGTAGAGACGTAGCATGCTACGTCTCTACACGACCTTATTTTTTTGTACGATCATGAAAAATGAGCATGTTATTTTCAGAGCATTCCTAAGGCCAGACAAGGGGAGAAAATGCAGGCGGGCGAACATAATTAATGTGTCGCCCTCTTTTTTTGGACATGGATTTTTCAAAAAGATATCCTAAATCAACTGCCTTACCCGAAAGAACTCTGCCAGTCGAAGTGATGTCGTTTCAAAAGATTCCACGCGCTCATCAAATGCATCAGAGTACATAATATGTGTTGGGAAGCCATGTTTTTCGGTATCACGCGCAAAGGGTTTGACCATTCCCCAGGTATTACGACACCCCGGCGTACCGCTATAGACAATACAATCTGCCTGATACAACCTGGCAAACGCCAGGGCATCCGCCAACCACATATAAGGTGAGTCATATGGCCCGCGAATACTTTTTACCATTGGTGATCTGGCATTGATTTCAGATAAACTGTCAATCATGTCATCCAATGTATTTAGCTTGATATGATATCCACTGTTTATTTCATCATCCTGAAGATATGGGGAATGTTCTGGAAAAAAACGACTCAAAATGCTTCCCAAATGCGATATGCCATGATCATCGAGAAAATTCCACATGCGGGCATCTGATGAATAATGATCAATATAACAAAACAATGCCCTGCATTTTTCTTTACCAGACTGCAAGCCGCTTTTTTCTTGATCTGCATTGTTTTGTGCGGTTTGAAGCATCGACTGTAACAATTTCGTATATCCAGGCTTGCTTGTGGCCAAAAAACGCCCGGCATACATAAACAGATTAAAAATAGGCGGCAAGGGATTGGGTTTTAACATTTGAAGTTCATCTATTTGAGATATAATTAAATCTTGTTTGTGGGTTTCTTCAAGTCCTATGCGTAATTGATCCAGATTCAGTTTTTTGCCAGTTTGAGATTCCAAAAATGTAATAAGATCCCGAAAATCTTTACGCTGATATTCTTTTGTTTTTTTATCAAGAAAAGATGCCGGATAATCCAATTGAAACATGGGTTTATTTAAATAGGATGCAGAAAATGAAAATACATTTGCATTGGTATCGCAGACCCCGCCACTGTCAAACACTATAAAATCAATAGGTTCGCAAAGACCTGCCAGATAGGCGCCCAAAGCGCCGCGTTGAGAGGAGCAGGATGTTTCAGACAGACCCACTTCAAAGCAATGATTCATAAAATCATATGTGCCGCGTTTCCATAAAATTGTTGGCAAGACTGTGAGGGGTTCCATGACAACAGGGACAACATCCATTGCCAATAGCACAATGGGTGATAAACAAAATGTGGTCATACAAATTTTTTTGCCCTGATCATGTGCAAATACAATGTCATCAACAGCATCTTTGACCAACTCGACAAATAATATGCCGGGTTCATCATATTTTCCTAACAAGTCCATCAGACCTTTAAAATATGGCATGTAATTCAGCATACGCCTGTATTCATTTTTTGAACCTTTTAAAGAATCAAAGGCAATATGCATGCTTTTATGTAACATCCAGTCAAAATTGTATTCACGAATTTCAGGTCGCATGATCAATCTCCTGGTTATGAAATACGTTCTAAAAAAGCATCAATTCGCATCCGCAATCGCCCTGTATCGGTTTGAGAGCCATACTCTCGTTCCAGACGAATACAGGGGATGCCATCTTTTTCCAATTCACGTTCCATGAGGCCATTTTCTGATGCATGAAGGTCACAAAACCGAATATTTTGAAGTACGACCCCATTGGCCTGAACGTTTTGAATCCTTTCTTTTAATAAGGCCAGTCGGTAATCAAATCGGCCAAACATTCTGGGACATGGACATTCGAGCAGATAATGCGCCATGAGAGCTTCCATGGGCGGCAGTTCTTCAGAAACAAGATTCGCCCGATGTGATGGGCCAAAACAAACATTTTCACCAACAACATTTGCACCGGCTGCTTCAATGGTTTGAATCAAATGAATATCATCGTAGGCAGAGCCAGATATCATCATGCGAGGACCATCCTGTATTTCAGAGGGTTGCGTTGAAATTCGGTCATAGACCGCAGAAGCTTGTTTTTGAAATGCTTTGGGTGACATAGACTCTGCTGCAAGACTTACGCTAAATGCTTCAGAACCAGAAATTTTTGGGGGATTGGACTTTCTGAGAGATTCAATTTTGCCAATTAATTTTCGGCTTTTATTGTATGTTTGCGTCGCCTTTTGAATGCCTTCCATCGTAATAGAAACTTGAAAATGCGATTCAAGAACAGATTGTAGTTTTTGAATTTCATAAATATACCATTCTTTTGCATGGTCTGAAACTTTTCTTGGAATATTCATGTAATGAAAAAAAGGAATATTCATATGCGGATAATCATTCGATGCCTTTCGCCAGCATTCATCCAATCGCCGCATGGAATCACATCCATCGGCAATAACTGCGCCATCAAGGTGTGTCAGTTTTTTTTCAGCCATTGACTGTAAAATCGCTTTGGGAAATGAACAAATAAATGGACCATAGTAGGCATCCGCAATATCCAGTCCTTGAATTCCAACGCCTCGTAGACGAACAGGAAGGATACCGCCGGCATAAAACAATTCAACAGGAACCTGACTGCATGTATAGCCAACAACCTGATGATCGTTTTCTTTCCATGTTGTAATGGATTCATTGTGTAAGTCAAAGGCAGCTTGTTTGATTAAGTCCATTATGTGAAACTCCTTATTTTATCAGTTCGTGGTATATTGTTCTGAGAAACGTTTTAAAGCTTCAGATAATTGTTCATCAGTATCAATGGTATCACAAAAGGAATGGATCAAGTGAGGGACAATTTTTTGAATAATTGGGGCTAAAGCAGTCATCAGGGGCCTGGCAAGTTGTTCATTCAATGTTTCAATTGCATCGCCATCCAATGATTCCATCCATTGAAACAAAACTGAATGCAGGGCATCAGGTGTTTCATTATCCAGACGAAGAATCAGTTGAATAACTTGATTAATTATTTCTGCAAATTCAGTCATTTCTAAATCGTGAATCGGATTGCCAATGGTGTCAGATAATTGATGATCAGGGATATCATCAAAAATAGCAGTAAATTTACTGATCTGCCGAATGGCCTGATTTTTTTGGTCAAACCATAATTTGATGGCCTGTGACAGCATGCTATTATTTTCTGAGATACTGTCAAAACAGGCATCCCAGATACTGTTCTTAATTTGTGCAATTGCCTGTTTTGCTTTGAATACATTATTGGCATTGACATTTTCAGTCAGCTTTTCAAACATGCTTCTGACTTGCTGACTAAGGGCATCTGCACCAGGTTCGCCAATGAGTGCCGCACCTGTATGAATTTTTCGTGTCAGCTCAGACAATTCATCAAGCATTTGCGCAAAGAACTTGATATCAAACTCTTTAATAATGGATATTAAAATATCTGCCAGTATATCAGGCGGAATTTCATTGAAATGCTTCAACGTATTTCTTGTTACCATACAGGTTGTATTCCCAGCAAGTGGAATGAAACTGCACAAAAGCACCATCTTTGCAGGATATTTCCAAAGCATTGAATTGAGTGTTTCTGATAATGCATTCATGTCTGATGATGTTTGTGTGAGCATATCTTTAAGGTCGGAAAAATCAATTTTGTTTAAAAACGAACTGATGGCCGGGCGAAAATTTTGTGCCCAAAATTGATTATTTTCAGTCTCAATCGAATGTGAAAGTAAGATCCAGGTTTGAATGGTTTCAGCCCACTTGTCAAAATCTATTCGCTGAAAAAGGTTTGACAGAATCGCTGTCTGCTGTGAGGCAGTTTCTTTGGCAAATGATTGACCAATCGCATTTACTGCTCGGGGAACTGTATTGAGTAATTCCGGCAAAATGGAAGTACAGACATTGCGAAAAGAATCGGTATCTGCAATTTTTTCAAACCAGGTTTGTGTTGTCTGATTATCCGAAATTTCTTCTTTTGCCCCATTCCATTGTCGAATGGATTGCATAATGTATCCAATCATAATGAAAATCCTTTCCTGGAACAAGCGTCATTCCAGACCTGCTATAGCATTTTTTCGCGGACCACCCGCATAATTTCAGTAATCGTTTTAAACTGATCATCAATGGAAACCAATGATGGGCAAAGTAGTTCCGCATAGATTATACCAATCAGCCAGTAAAAAATTGAAGAACTCATTCGCTCTGGCAAATTAATTTGGCTGGAAATGGTATCAATGTAATTTTTGGCAATTCGCTTGAGCATTTCCTCGGTATCTTCTTCAGGCTGATTTCTTATATAATCGAGCGTGAGCAAAAGAATTTTCTGATAATAATCCTTCGTCTTGTTAATAACTTCACCCGCCCTTATCATTCGTTCTTCAGGGGGTTCATCCAGATCGGTGGCTTCACGTAATCGCTCCAGGTCTTTTTTGATAATATACGTCATCATTTGTTCAAAAATGGCCTGTTTGGTTGGAAAGTAATGATATAGCGCGCCTGTAGAAACACTGAGATCATTGGCAATTTCTCTCATGGTGACATTGATAAAGCCCTTCTTTCCAAATAATTCAAAACATTTGAGAATCATTTCTTCTCGATATTTATCATGATTTATTATTTTTGGCATTTGCTCCTCTTAAAAAATGTCAATAATGAAATACATAGTTCGTCAAACTATTTTCACAAGATATTCTTATTTACTTAAATGCTTTGCCAGTCGTTTACCCAGGCCCACAAGCGTTAAGGTTGGAGGTAAGCCAAAAGACTCGGGAATAACTGAACAGTCACATACAAAAAGATTGTCATATTCTGTTTTCAGATCTGTGTCAACAATATCTTGAATTTTTGCTGTCCCGCCAGGATGAGCAGCAACATACCAGCTTTTATAGATATGGCGTGCGCCAGCCTTTTTCAGAATTTTTTTTGCACGCGCATAACCATGAAGCAGGCTTTTTTTATCTCTTGGATCAAGTTTTTTTCTAACACCACCGCGTGATGTCAATCGTCCTCCCAGACGATCCTTTTCCTTGATCATGATTGTCAGGGTTTTAGCGTGTGATGCCAGACGATCAAACCGAAATACTTCCGCAGAAAAGCCCATATAGAGAGGGAGGGGAACTGTCATATCTGTCATCATGTAGTTGTCATCATCAAAATGACAGCCTGCCGACATGGGAAATTCTTTACCACCATTGATATCCTTGACTTCTCCAAAGGCAACGATCAATGGATCAAAGAAAAACGCTTTTCCTGCATCTTGAAGTCCAGAATTGTTTAGAATAACTGGTGTGCCAATGCCGCCCGCGGAAATGACAATTTTTTTTCCATATGCTTTTGAAGGTATCATATTGCGTTTGTATTCCACGCCAATGGCAGTTCGACCATCAAAAATAACTTTTTTTACATTTGCATTGGTCACAACTGAAGCACCAAACTGCTCTGCCTCATCAACAAACTCTCTTGCTGTCCATTTGGCCCCATAGGGACATCCCAGATTGCATAAATCACAATTGGCACGGCATCGATCCTGATGAACAAGCTTGTTTAAGGGATTCCAGTTGTAGCCCAAATCCCTGGCAGAATCCATTATTCGCCGGGTCATGGGCCCTATAAGACCTGGCTTTAATGGCGCTATGGGTAATTCGTTTCGGGCTTCTGCTATTTCTGATGAAATATCTACCCCATACTGTTTCAACATATTTAATGGCGGATCAAAAGCGGTTGCATAGTAATATATTGTACTGCCACCAGCAGTGGTACTTCGCACCATCGCCAACATATCATAGGTTATCAGCACATTTTTAAAGGGAATCCCTGTATTTAGAAGAGCCTGTGGAATCGTACCATTAATTGGCGAACGATTTCCTCGCTCCAGCATTAATACCCTTTTGTTGTTTTTGGCCAATTCTTTTGCGACAGTTGCACCACCCGGGCCTGTTCCTACAACGATGACATCATATATTTTTTTTTGCATTGATTTTTGCTCCTATGCTTATTAGTTATACCGAACATTCGTTTTAAAATAAACATAATTCAGTAAAATGTCAAGATAAAAAAATTTGAAATGAAAAACCTTTAGGAAATCTCTGAAAATAACTTCCCTTTTTATTGATATTGTTCGTTTTGAGGTTATTGTACTGTAGAGACGTAGCATGCTACGTCTCTACACGACCTTATTGATATTGTTCGTTTTGAGGTTATTGTACTGTAGAGACGTAGCATGCTACGTCTCTACACGACCTTATTTTTTTGTACGTTCAAGAAACATGAGCATGTTATTTTCTTATTTTCAGAGCATTCTTTAATATTCATTCTTGACCAAATACGAGAAATTATATAATTGTGGGATTCAAACATATTTAGGTATTTTGGTCAAGAGAATACAAATCTGGAGGGCAATTGACTGACGACGACAATCAAAATAAAGATAAATCCATTAAAATCACACAATATGAAATCGTTTGTCGTATCAATATCATTATATTTTTATTGTATCTGTTACAATCCATTTCATACGCAAAGCTTATTGAATATAAGTTAATAGATAACAAACAACCCCTTTCAATTATTCACATTGATCCAGACAATTATAATGAACTATATGCGGCAGCAGAGGAATTACAAAAATATATTCATAAATCAACAGGCATTCGGTTGCCATTTAAACATGAACTGGCATCGTGTGAGCCTTATCCTGTGTGCATTCATTTAACAATTAATCATAAATCAAATCATAATTTCTTGATAGAAAAATTAAGGGCGTCTGATGGTTTTCACATTGATCTGTCTGTACCCGACCATATATGGATCAGAGGAAATTCGGCATCAGGCACTGAATATGGCGTTTATGAATTTTTAGAGCGGTTTGTGGGTATCAGATGGCTTTTTCCGGGAGAATCAGGAGAACATATTCCAAAACGACCAACTCTTATGATAAAAAGTCAGGACATTAAACAAATCCCTGCTTTTGCAACCAGACAACTGAGCGGCCTGTCTAATACTGAATCTCAAAAATGGGCACACAGACAACGTATGAAAGGGGGAATTCAATTTCATCATAATCTTCATAACATTTTTCCAGTAAAAAAATACTCAAAAACGTATCCCCATCTTTATCCACAAAAAAATGGCAATGTCGTGCATGATCGTGTTGGATGGCAACCTTGCTTTCAAGAAAAGAATGCGGTTCGCATTGCGGTTGCGCATATCATTAATTATTTTGAAAATAATCAGACCATGCATACATTTTCTTTGGGAACAAATGATGCGATCACTGCAACGAGTGGATACTGCCATCATGATATTGAACCAGGCGGTTTAAATATGTGGGGATATCCAAATGCCTCAAATGTTTATTATGAATGGGCAAACAGTGTTGTAAGCAAAGTCCTGAAACGATTTCCAGACAAAATCTTTGGCACGCTGGCTTACATGGAAGCTGCAATGCCGCCAGACAAATTGATGCTCAATGATCACATTATTCCTTTTTTAACAGAGGATAGACTTCGCTGGGTAAATGCGGTGTATGAACAAAAAGCCAAAAAATGGGTCAATGACTGGCAAAAAAAAGCAAACTATATCGGGTTTTACGACTATTTCTATGGAACGCCTTATGTTTTACCGCGTGTTTATTTTCATCATATGGCAGATATCTATAAATTTGCTCAACAATCAGGCGTTTCCAGTGTATATGCTGAGGCATATCCAAATTGGGGTGAAGGCCCCAAGCTATATCTTGCATTAAAGCTATTCTGGAATCCAAAGTTAGACACAGATGAACTTCTAGATGACTGGTATACCTGTTGTGTGGGAAAACGCGCAGCAATGTATCTGAGCCAGTATTTTCAAATATGGGAATCATTTTGGATGAAAATTGATAACACAAACTGGTTTTATAATAAAAGTATGTACATGGCGTTTTGGTCACCAACCTATCTGGATTATGCAAGGTTAACTGATATTCAGGAAAGCCGGCGTTTGCTTGAAAAAACAGTTACATATGCACAAACACCCCTTCAAAAAAAACGAGCCCAATTATATCTGGATGCTTTCGCATATTATGAGGCATCAGCAATCTCTTATTGGGGCTTGAAAAACAAACGATTTCAAATTGATAAAAAACTGGCCGAAACAATGAACAAAAAACGATACTTGCTTGTTCAAGAATTTGAAAAGAATCCTTTTTTGAGGCATGTCATTCGTTTTGATCATGGGAATCAATTTCCAGCGCTGAAATGGTAAATAACCTGTAAATAATAATATAATAATAATTCAAAATGGAAAAACCAAAGTTGGACGATAATATTTGAATAATCACAATAAATCATAATGAAAATTAACAACAATCCCATTTTGTATTTGCCATTTATCTGAAATCGAAGGGAGTCTTTTGATGACTATAAGATAATCCAATGAAAAATGTTCTGTTAATTTGGAGGATACTTTTCCTTCGATATTTGTATTAAGTTTATCAATCCCATTTAGTTTTTCCTTGTCTATTTCCAGGGCATTTAATGGAAAGAAAAGATTTGACATAATAGACCATTGCACATTTTCATTGAAAAGACCTGAAATATCAGTTTCAAGTTCAAGACCAGCCTCAGTATGGTCTTCCAATTGATTGAGAACTGCTTGCGTCGTGCTGCTGTCATCCTCCAGAACATAACCATTGTTGGTAATAGTCTTTTGAAAACCAGAACCAAATTTTAATTCAACTTTCAATTCTTTACTATCATATGGATTGGCAAAAAAGCCAAGATTACCTCTAATTGTCATAGGTTCAAAAGCTTCAACAAGCTTGAATCGATGATTTGCTTTCAGATTACAGATGGTTTCTCCTTTATTTGTAACTAATTCCTTATCATCTGAACTGACATAAAAACCTTTGAACAGTGATGATGTAAAAGTCAATCTGGCAAAAGGACCAATCCAGTCAATGGTTTTTAAATGATATAAATACGTGCTGATGTACTGAATTTGATCTTTTGATTTAAAGATATCTTCCAACTGAGGTGTTTTACTCAGGCCATAGAGAAGGTGAAATTGATTTAAAAGCTCATGCTGTGCATTGTGAAAGTTTGCCGATACCTCAGTATTAATATTAAACTGATAGATAGAACCATCGGTTTGACCAACATAATCCTTATTGTTTGTAAATGAAAAATTACTGCTCAATTTTGCTTTTAATTGCCATCGTTTCTGAATTGTATCCACTTTGTCAGGCGCAATAATTCTTTCTGCAATGGATTGTTCCGGGATATATGTTTGATTTTCTGCAAAAGCATTAATAATTATCAATTGCGTGAGTGTCAAGCATAATATACTGATTTTTTTCACATTAAAACCCCTTTGGAATTGTCTCTACGATATCGGTTTTGATAATGAACATGTAGAGGTCGCATTCCCAAAAAGTCGGACATTCTTTTCTTAGGAATGCTTGGAAAATAACTTCCCCATTATTGATATTTTTCGTTTTGAGGTAATTGTACTGTAGAGACGTAGCATGCTACGTCTCTACACGACCTTATTTTTTTGTACGA
>Ga0272440_1002249_pt1 | contig 15182 bp, 7 predicted proteins | sample SSMMMBAug17_FD_192440 | JGI IMG/M metagenome (GOLD analysis project Ga0272440, IMG submission 192440) | Marine sediment archaeal communities from Little Sippewissett salt marsh, Falmouth, MA, United States - SSM-MMB-Aug17 | ecosystem: Environmental > Aquatic > Marine > Wetlands > Sediment ... | reverse complement strand
TTAAAAGAATTAGTTTCACTTTTGGATTTTTGGGAAGATTCTTTTCCTCCAGGTAACGATCCAATGTGCGTGTGCGAAAAACGCCATTTTTTTCCAAATAGACAGACCATAATCCACTGGATTCAGCCAGATCAATTTTTGTGCTTTGTGTACAGGTTTCCCAGTATAAAACAGCATTATTCATCGTTTTTACATACAGTTTTCGCAATTCAGTCGAGAATTTTTTTTTTTGGGTTATTTGCAAATCATGTTGACATTTTGGAGACTGATTAATCATAGATGCATGCTGTATTCTGTTGAATAATTCAACTGGCTCATAAGGACATGGCACAAAATCAATCGCACCCGCTTTCAATGATTCTAAAATTATCTCAGAATGACGATGCTTAGATAATACAATAATGGGGATTCTTGACCAGGTTTGATTCGTTTTAATCGTTGAAATAAATGATAAGCCGGTTAAAGGATTGTCCTCTAAATCAATATTACATACAATTACCTTTGGCGTAAAGTTGGTACATATTAAATTCAATGCATTCTGAAAATCAGAAATAACAATACAATTAAATAATTGATACTCTTGTTGAAGGGCAGGTTTATCGGAATTGTTGTTATCAATTATTAAAACATTTTTGGGTAAATTTTTTTGCATATGGCCTCCATTTGCATAACTTAAGTTTCCCATTTCAAAAAGGTCAAAATAGACATTAACCGAATTGTCCATCTTGTCCTTTTTGAATCAGGAAATTTCTTTGAGTGTAACCATTATAGACTGAATTCCGGGGACTCGATCCTTATTTCTTGACATAAAACCTTATAATATAAGATTTTATATCAAAAAATTAGGTCATGTCCCTGGAATTCAGTCTATTGTGGTTACACACTTATTTATGATTATATGATTAAATGGCATATAAGTTTTTATGCCCCCCTATATATATATAGACACGAAAATTTCAAAATTCTTACACTTTTTTTTAATTTTTTTTAAATTTTTTTGATATCAATTGAAATGAGTGTAATCAAAATAGGGTATCCTTCATTTACCAGTTAACACTTTTCTCGTTCCCAGGCTCTGCCTGGGAACGCATGCCCGGCGGCTCTGCCGCCTATACCAATGTTTAGGCGGCAGAGCCGCCAAGTATGCATTCCCAGGCAGAGCCTGGGAACGAGAAAAAGTGTTAACTACTTTTCAGCAAATATGAAGGATGCCCAAAATAGACTGAATTCCGGAGACACAATCCTTATTTCTTGACATAAAACCTTATAATATAAGATTTTATATGAAAAAATAAGGTCATGTCCCACTCTCCAACTCTCATTAAATCAGAGGCTTAGGAAATTTATGTTGGTCCGATCCCAATTGCATTGGCAACAATCTCATAGACATTTTTAGACAAATTTGGACTGGATAGTATCCGCGTTAACTGGCTTTTCATCAGTTTTTGTCGCTTTTCCTCATATTTTTTCCAATGATTAAAAGCTGCACTCAAGCGCGATGCAAGTTGAGAATTCAACTGATCCAGAACAAGAATTTTATCGGCAAGCAGATCATACCCCTCTCCAGTGGCACAGTGGAAATGATAATGATTCTTGTTTGCAAAGGATGCCAGTAGTGCGCGAACACGATTGGGGTTTTTGAGTCTAAAGGCGCGATGATTCATTAATGCTTTGACTTTGCTTATGGTATTATCCAATGAAGACATGGCCTGAACTGAAAACCATTTGTTTATAACAAGGGGATTTTTTCGATAGCGGAAAAAGAAAATATCGCAAGCCTTTTGAAATGAATCATGATCAACATGACTTAATGATCGCAGCGCTGCATAAAGATCTGTCATATTGTCAGCATTCTTAAACTGTTTGAATGCCAGTGATTTTGTTTCCGATGTTTTTAAGGACACAAGAAAATTCAATGCCATATTTTTCACCCTGCGACGTGCCACCTCTGGCGGGGTAAACGCATATGCAGTATGAGTGTTAGTTTTATTATACAGGGCCATTAATATTTCAGAAAAACGACTGGCAATGGTTTCTTTCATATATTGACGAACAAAAAATATGGCATCTGGATTGATTAACATTAATTTTTCGGCACAGTAATGAGCAATTTCGGTATCCGATGGAATGGCAATGAGCTTTGTCAAAAGCGTCTTGTTTGTAAGGGATTTTTTTAATATGACATTCAATGCCTCTATCATTTCCTGAGGGACATTTAATGCACAATTTTTTTGGTATGCTTGAATCATTTGATAAAGACAGTCCAAATAGATTTGTCGACTTTGATCCCACCGGTTGAAATCATCTGAATCATGGGTCATTAAGAACAATCGTTCATCAAAAGAATAATCAACTGTTACCTTTACACAGGCGGAAAAATTTCTAAATAATGATGGCACCGGATTTTCAGGAACATTAGTGAATTGAAATGTCTGTTCAGATTCAGTTATTTTTATTATGCGATGATCAACAGGATCGCTTTCATTCATGAGTTGAACTGGTATATGGGCACCTTTGCTGTCTAATAAAGCGATATCAACAGGTATCAGCATGGGGCGCTTTTTTGTTTGGCCGGGGGTGGGTGGACAGATTTGTTTAAAGGTTAATTCAAATATTTGTTTATCAGCAATATATTTGCGGTCAACAATAACATGCGGTGTGCCAGCCTGAGTATACCATAATTTAAACTGCTCCAGGTTCATTTCAGCAGCATTTTCCATGACAGATAAGAAATCTTCAACAGTAACTGCTTTGCCATCGTATTGTTCAAAATATTTCATCATGCCTTTAAAAAATTGATCACCCAGGAGGGTGTATAGCATTCGAATGACAGCAGCGCCTTTGTCATAAACTGTTTTTGTATAGAAATTACTCATTTCAATGTATTGCTCGGGCCGAACAGGATGTGCGTTGGGTCCGCTGTCTTCAGTAAACTGTTGCATTCGAAGCTTTAAAACATCCTGAATTCTCCTGGGTACTTTGTTTACCACCATATCTTCAGCAAATAACTGATCACGAAATACTGTCAGGCCTTCTTTTAAACAGAGCTGAAACCAGTTTTTTAATGTAATCCGATTCCCTGTCCAGTTGTGCAAGTACTCATGGGCAATGACACGTTGAATGGTGGCATAATCGCTATCAGCTGCAGTGTCTGGATCTGCCAGAATGGATTTGGCATTGAATATATTTAATCCTTTATTTTCCATTGCTCCGGCATTAAAATCATTGATTGCAACAATCATATAGGTATCCAGGTCATATTCTCGATCAAACCGGGTTTCATCCCACTGTATGGCTTTGATCAATGATTTCATTGCAAACTGGCAGTGGTTGATATTGTCTTTTTCAGCATAGATACGCAGGGCAACTTTTTTATTGGATTTTGTCGTGATCGTTTCTTCAATGCTTTCCAGATCTCCAGCAACCATTGCAAACAAGTAGGAAGGTTTTGGAATGGGATCATCCCATTTTACACAATGGCGGCCATTGTCCAACGGCTCTGATTGAATAAAATTGCCATTGGACAGTAAAACCGGATATTTCTTCTGATCAGCAGCAATTGTGCAGGTGTATGGGCACATGACATCCGGTCGATCCAAAAAATACGTGATTTTTCTAAATCCTTCAGCCTCACATTGAGTACAATATATATCATTTGACACATATAAACCCAACAGACTGGTATTGTCATGGGGGGTAAGACGTGTGTTAATCCTTAGAGTGAATTTATCTCCCACATTGTGGATTATTATGCCCTGGGATGTCTGTTGATACTCTTTTGCATGAAGGGGGGTGTCATTCATTGCAATGGATACCAATTCAAAATCATTTCCATGTAAAAACAAGTCTTTTGGTTTATCGTCCAATGGCTCAGCACGATTCATTTTGATAATGGCCCGAATGCTTGTATGGGTTTCATAAAGGTCAAAAAACAAATCGATATGCGATATATCGAAAGGTGAAGAGCGGTAGTCTTTTAAATATTTTATTGTATTTGATTCCATAACATACTCCAATTATTTTAAAATTTTCAATCTTCTACCCTGAATGGGAGAACTGATGCATCCTTACTTAACCACAAATAATGAAACCCGGCAATATTTTTCCTCATTTTAGCCAATTTCATCCATTTTGTCCCTAATCATTGATTTACAATGTCGTAATCTCATGTATGATTGATTAAAAATTCCAACAATTCCTTTTGATTCATAAAGAACGACTCATAATAACTACAAGGAGACTTACAATGGAAAGATACATTAATCCCTGGATCCTGAAAATGAAAGTAAGGCCTTTCAATCCTCAGAGACCAGAGGGGGCGGTTGATTTATTTATCGGAGAAAATCCATATCCCCCATCCCCACATGTTTTAAGGGCAATTGCAGCGGCTGGAGAAAAGATAAACAAATATCCGGATAGCATGGGCGATGCTGTTAAAGAGAAACTTGCAGATTATTCAAAGGCAAAGAAAGAGCAGATTCTTATGGGCAATGGTTCTGATGACCTGATTGAACTGATGGTCAAAGTCTTTGTAAAACAAAGAGAAAAGGTCATTATTCCCATACCGGGCTATTTTTCCTATTGGCGCTCTACCAAAATCAGAGGTGGCGTCCCCATTTTCGTAAATCGCAAAAAAGATTTCTCTCTGGATATAGAAAAGCTAGTAGAAGCGGGTTCGTCCCCTGATGCAAAACTCGTTTTCATTGGCAGTCCCAATAACCCCACTGGGAATGTTGTATCTCAAGAAGAAATTACAGAAATTTTAAACCAAATGAAATGCATGGTCGTTGTTGATGAATGTTATTTTGAGTTCAGTGATACCACAGTCATTGACTGGGTTCACACACATGAAAACCTGATTATTCTAAGAAGTTTATCCAAAAGTTTTGGATTGGCCGGACTGAGATTTGGTTATGCCATTGCCCATCCACAATTAATCCACAATTGTCATAAAGCAATTCAGATGTATCCGGTTAATCGATTGGCTCAGGCGGCTGTAATTGCGGCATTGGAGGATCTGGCATACATAAAAAAAAATATTGAGAAAATTTGCCAGGAGCGACAGGCGCTTTCTGAAAAAATTGGTGCCTTGGGATTTACTGTATACCCCTCACAATCCAATTGTCTTTTGGTACGCACAGAATCTCTCGGCATAACCGGAAATGATATTGTTGAGGCACTAAAATCAAACAATATTTTTGTTCAAGATTTTGGGTTAAAACCGGGGCTTGACGCTTATTATTTTAAAACAGCCATAGGAACTTCAGAAGAAAATGAGATGCTATTGAAACACTTAAAGAAAATTGTATCAAGTTTGTAGGATGGCATCATGTTGTCCCGAGAAATGACAAAAAACATAATATATCCAGGTGTGAATTCTTTTTTCAATGGATTTTCAGTAATCAATTATTTTTACTATCAAAAAAGGAGAGAGCTTTATGTCAGTAGAAGAAAGGCCATATTCTGTGCCATCCGATGTTTCAGCGGTTCAAGAAACATTTAACGAAATGTATGATGAACACATTGATAACTATTATCAGATGATTTGTTCCCATCCAGTTGAATCCCCTTCATTATATATTTCTGTAACCAACAGATGCAATCTGAATTGTGAGTATTGCTATGATAAAAAGAGTCAGCCGCCTTTACAAGAACCTGTTGATATGGAGCCCGCGCTAGTGGAATCAATCTTTAAACAGATTAATAAACCGGCGTATGTGTTTGTTTTAGGCGGAGAACCCTTTCTCAATCCAACAGCAGTTGAATCTATACTTGATCTTTGTCCATCGCGTGTGAATATTTCGACCAATGGGTATATCAACAATAAAAGGATAGATCTCCTGTTAAAAAAATTTATCAAAAGAAAGGCCAGTGGGCGTACTGGAATGCTTCAGTTTTCATGTGATCTGGGTGGTGTTTCCCAAAAAAGGCATACAGAAAAAGAACAGATTGAAAATACATTGGTTCATTTTTCAAATATTTGTGGTCGGCATATGAAAATTAAATACACATTAACCAACGAAGACATTCCTGCAATAGCAGATATTGCTCAATGGTATTGGGACCGAAATCTATTTCTTCAGTTTGATTATGCAGATGGCGCCTATGGCGATGGTTTCTCAGTGGACCTGTCCAATGACAATATGAACTGTGTCTATGAATTTATTCTGGAATCACTACATCAATTTTTTTCTCAATGGCTTAACAATCCAGATAATTTACAAATTTCCATTCGGGCCAAAGTACTGGTTCAGCATGTATTTAGTGGCGCCTTAGAACAAATTAATAACCAATCCCCCCGGTTGACATCTTGTAATGTTTTGGGCCATTCATATTATGTCAGTCCTTCAGGGAAATTATATCCCTGTCATCGATTTAAAAACCATAGAGAGAGTTATGGCAATTTTGGAGAAAATGTTCTTGAAGGTATTAAGCAGTTTCATTGTGATGTAACACCAACCATTCGTGAGTACTGCCGCAATTGCATGTATCGGGGATTGTGTGGCTCGTTTTGTTCTGCAATTATATATGGTTATGGCCACCAAAGTGTTATTGGGCGATGTAAGTTTATAGGGGCTCTGCGTGATGCTGTATTGACATTTTTGCTAGATGACAAAATCAGGTGTCACCCCCAGATTGATCAATTTATTTCAATTATTAAGAAATATTCTCCTTATTAATGAATTGAAAATCAGACACATGGAAATAATAGGTGGCAGCAAGCTTGACAGATAAAACGTCCTAATGAAAGGAGGTGATATTATGAAGAAAAAAACATCATTCTCAAAAAAAGTGGACACATTGTTGGCCAAAAAAGCGAAAGGTACGATAAAAAAATCCAGTAAAGAGTGTCTCTGTGCCTGTGGCTGTGGATGTACCTGTGCCTGTGGCTGTAGCTGTGGCTGTGGCTGTAGCTGTGGCTGTATGTAATACTTTAGACAATAATGCAATATTCAATCTTTTGAGCAAACGGTTTTAATACTGATTGTGATTTGGATATTGTATTAACAAATGAAAGCTTGCTGCCTCCTATTGTTTTCGTTTTCATGGGGGGGGTGACAAAAATAGGGTGATGTAAGTTGATAGGGGTTCTGCGCATAGCCGTCAGGTTAAGGCAATCTCGCTCCGATGCTCGTTCCCAGGCTCTGCCTGGGAATGTTTTCCGAGGTGGCTCTGCCACCTACGAATTGAAAAGGCGGCAGAGCCGCCAAGAACACGTTCCCAGGCAGAGCCTGGGAACGAGCATCAGAGCGAGTTTGCCTTAGCCTGATGGCTATGGGGCTTTGCGTGATGCTGTATTGACATTTTTGCTAGATGACAAAATCAGGTGTCACCCCCAGATTGATCAATTTATTTCAATTATTAAGAAATATTCTCCTTATTAATGAATTGAAAATCAGACACATGGAAATAATAGGTGGCAGCAAGCTTGACAGATAAAACGTCCTAATGAAAGGAGGTGATATTATGAAGAAAAAAACATCATTCTCAAAAAAAGTGGACACATTGTTGGCCAAAAAAGCGAAAGGTACGATAAAAAAATCCAGTAAAGAGTGTCTCTGTGCCTGTGGCTGTGGCTGTGCCTGTAGCTGTGCCTGTAGCTGTGGCTGTAGCTGTGGCTGTATCTAATAATATTTAACAATAATGCAATATTCAAGTTATTCAGCAAATGGTTGTAATAATGATCGTGACCTGGGTATTGTATTAACAAATGAAAGCTTGCTGCCTCCTATTGTTTTCATGTGTGTCTTGACAAAAGGTATCTTTAACTCGAAAAAGAAAGAAAACATAATGATAGAATTAAACACAAAAATAAAACGCTTTTTTAAAAAAAACCGACCAGTAATTATTATCCTACTGTTATTTTTGGGTTTACTTGTCGCATACTTATGGAATTATATCGTCATTGTTATAAATTCAGGTGAAGGTGGTGTATTGTATCGCTTATTTTTTGGTGGTACTGTGGTTAATCGCGTTTATGGTGAAGGTATTCATATTATCTGTCCCTGGGATCGACTCCACATATATAATGCAAGAGTTCAGGAAGTTTCACATGACATGAATGTGTTGACTAAAAATGGGCTGAAAATCACCCTTGAAGTCTCTATCCGCTATTATCCGGAGTATAACCTGTTGGGGGTTTTGCATAAAAATGTCGGACCGGATTATGTGCATACTGTTATCATTCCAGAGATTGAATCTGTCTTAAGAATTAATATCGGTAAAATTGATGCAGAAGAGATTTACACAACTAAAACATCACTGATTGAAAAAGCATTAAACAAAGCCATTGAACAGGTGGCACAACAATTTATCCATATTGATGACGTGATCATCAAAAAAATGCTTTTGCCATCAGACATAGAAAAAGCCATTCAGTATAAAATAGAACAAAAACATCTGGCAGATGCTCATGATTATATCATTGAGAAGGAAAAGAAAGAATCTGAACGAAAACAAATAGAAGCAGATTCCCTGGCCCGATATAATCAAACATTATCCTCCTCTATTAATAAAAATATCATTTTGTGGAAAGGCATTGATGCTGCAAAAGAATTGTCTTTATCCGACAATACAAAAGTTGTTATTGTTGGGGGGGGAGATCATGGGATCCCATTTTATGGCAGTGTAATTTTAGACTCATCTGATGACGAATCCGAAACAAAGATTTCTAATGCACAACCCCTCACCTTAAATGGAGGTGACAATGAATAACCAACTGCGTTTACATATAGCAGTATTGGTCATTCTCGCTATCCATAGCCTGTATGCCTGTGAGTTCTTACCAGCTTCTTCAGAGGGAAGACAAAAAAGTGCTGAAACCAATACAAATGATATTGTTATTGGTGTTGTGGGGTCATCAGACACACAAAATTTCTTTATTCCAGGTGTAAAACTGGCCATTAAAGAGATCAATCAAAATGGTGGTATTTTCAATCGTGAGATAGCCCCCCTTTTTTATGACGAAAAAGGGAATTTGGAACTTGCGTTGCGCATATCCGAAAAATTAAGCAGAAACCAAAATGTGATTGCTGTCATCGGCCATAATTTTTCACGCACAGCCATCCCAGCCTCCATTGTTTATGAAGATGCGGGCATACTATTGATATCATCAGGGGCAACGCATTTATCATTTACCCAGTATGGAGATAAATATACATTCAGAAATGTACCATCAGATGATTGCAGTGCAAAGGAAATGGTTTCCCATCTGAAAAAAAATAACCTTTTGCAGGTGGTCTCCTTGTTTGATAGTCAAAGCTATAAAAAAGGATTGGCTGATTTATTTCATGAAAAAGCCATTGAGCAAAATTTGACCATTGTCGCACAGAAAGCATACTTTCCCTGGCAGAAGAACTTTCGAGAAGTGTTGTCAGATATTCAAAAAAATTACCAGTTTGATGTTATTTTTATTGCCGGACAATTCCCAACTGCCGGCGAAATAATTAAACAGGCGCGGTTAGTGGGCATTCATCAACCATTTATCAGTGATTTTACTTTAGACTCTCCGGAATTACTGAACATTGCAGGAAAGGACGCAGAAAACACAATTATTGCAACTGTCTTTGATCCAGAATCCCCTCAAAAGGAAACCTCTGATTTTAAAGAACGATTTGTTCAGGAATATGGTGTTGAGCCGGATATATGGTCTGCCCTTGGATATGATGCCATGCGACTTTTAGAGCAGGCCATTAGGAAATCCCATTCAACGTCTCCCATTACAATCAGTTCTACTTTACGATTCTTTGAAAACTGGCAAGGGGTAACCGGTACCTGTTCTTTTCTTGCAGATGGCGGCATTACTGGTAAATCATATTTTTTTAAGCAAGTCAAAAATGAAGAATTTGTCTTTATTGATCGCAATATGAGTAGTGATGATTTACTATCGGGTCAGATTAAAGAATTTACTTTGCGTCTGCCCACTAACAGGAAAATACAAAACCTTGATCCTGCAATGTTAATTGATATGAATGCCATTGAAATGTCAGAGCAGTTATTTATCAGCCTTACTGATTTAGATCCTGAAACATATGAATCTGTTCCGGAATTTGCTTCAGATTGGAAAGTCAGTAATGATGGCAAAACCTATACATTTCTTTTAAGAAAAGATGTGCGTTGGACAGATAATCAACCCGTGACTGCCCATGATATTGAATGGGCAATTAAAAGAAATATCCAGCCACAACAGCACTGTCCCAGTGTGTCCTCATTGTTTATTATCAAAAATGCCAGGGATATCTATCAAAACAATATTAAAGAAATAGATCAGTTGGCGGTTAATGCAATTGGGGATTATACCCTTGAGTTTCAACTGGAATATCCTGCTGCTTATTTTCCAGCCATGACCAGTATGGGAGTTTATAAACCTTTACCACGCCATGTCATTGAGAAATACAAATCAGATTGGACAAATCTTGAATATTTTCAAAATAATGGCTCTTATAAAATTGCACGATGGGAAAAAGGGGTAAAAATTGTACTACAAAAAAATGAGATGTATTTTGATGCAACGAACGTTAATATTCCTATTGTCGCATATTTTCATATTCCTTCCTCTAAAGTGGCATTTGCAATGTTTCAAAACCAGGATCTGGATATTTTGGGGGATGCATTCTCACCCATTCCATCGGATGAAATTCACCGAATTTCCACAACATCACAAGACTCAGAAATGTATTATCAGGAACCATTTTTTTGTACAAAAGCATATGCATTCAATACAAGACGAAAACCAGTGGATAAGCTAGAGGTTCGACAGGCCATCTCAATGGCAATAAACAGACAGTTAATGGTTAAATGTGTTACCCGTGGGGGGCAAGAGGTGGCAACCACCTATACCCGCCCGCCAATTTTTGGTGCTGTTCCACCCGAAGAAAAAATTGGCATTGCCTTTGACCCCAACGCGGCCAGACAACTGCTCAAAAAAGCGGGCTATGTGAATGGCAGACATTTACCTGTGTTGCGTCTGGCTTATTTAAAAAGTGACTTTAATGAGAATATTGCAAAAGCAGTCCAATCGTTTTTGCGGCAGTATCTAGATGTTTCACTCAAGATTGTGGCGGTGGATTTGCGTGGGATCATTGACGCCAACTCTGGACCCAGTCAGTATCATTTATTTCAAAGCGGATGGTGTGCAGATTATCCGGATGCCAATAACTGGCTCAACGAACGTTTTCATCCCAAAGAATCTATCAACCCAATGGGTTGGGATAACTCTGAATTTGCGACTTTAATGGATATCGCCAAACGACACACCAATCCTGACATTCGAAAGCAGTTATACCGACGTGCAGAAGAAATTCTGTGCGAAGAAGCATGTGTGGTGATGCCGCTTTATTTTCAAACAGCGCATTACCTGGTTAATCCGCGCGTCAAAGGATGGTATCATATGGCGATGGGCGGACAACATATAAGGAACTGGTATCTGGAAAAATGAAACATAAAAAAAGTATAATGGTTTTTCTTTTTATTATTATTTGTATGGTTGGATTGTCTCTGATTCGACCTGCACGATTTGTATCTTCAAATAGTCAAACGATTGCTGTGGTCAGCATGTCCGGAGATCGTAAAGAAGATGGACAATCAATGCTTCGCGGTATTCGCATGCTCATCAACCAGGTCAATGCAATGGGGGGGATCTATGGTAAACCCATTCAAATAAGAGAATATGATGATCGGGGTGACCCCAAGCTGGCAAGACTTATCGCATCCAATATTGTTGAAAACAAAAATGTGCATCTGGTTTTGGGCCATTTTTTTAGCTCAACATCATTTGCAGCAGGGCAGATTTATAAAAAATATGGCCTGCCAGCTATTACAGCCTCAGCAACTGACCCCATGGTCACGCAAAACAATCCCTGGTTTTTTCGCGTGATTCCAACCAACACTACACAAGGGCAATTCATTGCCGCATATATTCATGGTGCTTTAAAGAAAAAACATGCCAGCATTGTTTATGATATTGATAACTATGGTAAAAGTCTATCTCGTTCCTTTGAAAAAACCGCCGCTGAATTGGGCATTAATATCGTAAAAAAGTGGGCCATTAATAGCACAAAAAATGTTGATTATCAGGTCAAAACAATTGTTGAACAGATACGCGCGATCAAAGATACCAGCATTATCTTTTTAGCCACCCACAGTATTGAAGCTGTTAAGCTGATTTCAGGTATCAATTTTCCCAATTCAGGCTATGAAATTTTTGGCCCGGATTCTCTGTCCACAGTCAGTTTTATGAAAGAGTTCTTACGATTTCCACAGGAACGCAGCCATCCAGGATATTTTTCTGATAATGTATATGCAACATCCCCTTTTATGATCAATATATCCCCTAATCCAGCAGCATTTGAATTTAGAAATGATTTCACGAAACGATTTGGACATAAACCCTCCTGGATTGCGTCCTGTTACTATGATGCCGCTCTGGTTGGGGTTTCTGCCTTAAAATTTAGTCAAATGGGCGGTTACAATTTTAGAAAAGATCGCATGGAAATTCGTAAATATATTGAAAAAATTAATACCCCCGAAAATGCAATTAAAGGGATTACAGGTGATATTTTCTTTGATAAATTTGGTAATACCACACGCTCCTTTTCTGTTGGCAGCTTTCATAAACAACAATACTTTCCAGAATTTATACAGTATCAGCCCATCAAGGAAACACCTGATCAGGAATATCCCATTGATGATATCGTCAAGGGAGACCTTGCCCTTGTCAATAATCAGTTAATGAAAAAAGGACGCGTCGTTTATGCGGGTATTGATATCAATAACATCAGTAATCTTGATTTACATGACGGCTGCTTTGATGCCGATTTTTATTTATGGTTTCGCTTTGAAGGTGTTTTTGATGATAAAAATATTGTTTTTACTAATTCAAAGCAGCCCATTGCTTTAGATCCACCCATTTATGAATACCAAACAGAAGATTTCAACACAAAAACCTATCATGTAAAAGGGACCTTTCAATCACGCTTGAATTTTAGAATGTATCCTTTTGATCATCAGCAATTGCAAATCAAATTTCGTCATCAATTCAAAACGCGTGACCAGGTAACTTATATTCCTGATATTTTAGGAATGAAACACACAGGCATCAAAAAATCAACAGACCGGACTCAGTTAATAAGTACAATGAAAGGATGGAAAGTCTATAAAACCGACATTTATCAAAGCTGTCTGACCCGATCCAGTTCTTTTGGAAATCCCACCTTATTCGAGCAACCCAAAGAAATCAATTTTTCTATTATCAATATGCACATTGATATTCAAAGAGATAGCCTGGATATTGCATTTAGAACATTTGCGCCACTGACTGTAATTATCCTGTTAATTATTTTTGCCGCATGTATTCCATCCAAACGTTTTGGTATTAAAATTGGTATCTTATTGCCTTCAATGGTATCCACTATTATATATCATTACAAATTATTGGCCACACTACAATCACTAAAAATTTCTTTTGCAGAATCAGTCGTCAATGTTATTTATGCATTGATATGTACCGGTTTAATATTTGCTATTATTCGATATATTACTGATAAAAAGGGGACAGAAAAGTTTTTAAAAAGAATCATTATGGTTGAATTTGTTATATTTCCTATTTTTGTTTGCATATTTGCTTATTGTTTTATGGGTCAGTATGACATGATCGCTCAAGATAAGAACTCCCTAAAGAATAATGAAAGCCTGGCAATTGGGGAAAAGGTTCAAAAAGAAGATATTCTTTACTGGACATTCAATATCAACAAAAGTTATTCCAGTGGGGATATTATTGGTACAATAAAACATGAAAATTATGTCACTTACTCACAATTTCAAATAATAAGTGGGAATGATGACCAGGCATTTTCAATTGATAATAATGCGCAAATATTCATTCAAAACAGTCCAAAAGCAGAATCAACATGCAGAGAACTGGTGGTTAGCAGCGCCAACAACAGTGGAAAAAGTTGTCGATCAATTGTCAATATTTGTTTGGATAGAGATCAGCATAACTTGAAACAAAACGATTCTGAATCATTAATGCAGAACAATACACCCATCCAAAAGCCACCTGAAATGAAAAAAATGCGGAGAACGAATAGAAAAAATGCCATTACACTGAAGGGAGACCCGGCACAAATATCATCAACAGAAGACCCGGCACAAAAGGTCAGAATTAAGAGAAAAAATGTCATAACAGTAGCAGACGATTCATCCAAAATATCACCGGCTGAAGACCCGGCCAAAATATCACCGGCTGAAGACCCGGCCAAAATATCAGTGGAAAAAGACCCGACGACCAGAAAAAGAAAAAGGAAACAGACGTTCACAAAAAAAACAAAAATGAACAAACATACTGACACTAATTCAATAAATTCGCCAGAAAATTTGAACACAATTCATTCAGAAGGTCCTTTACGAAAAAATGCAAAATCACTGGCAATCATGGATCAGATTTTTATTATTCATAAAAACATTGCCAATAATGATCTTGTGGGACGAATTAAAGTGCGCTGTCCTGAAGACAATCAATTACAATTTCGCCTGGTCTCAGGCAATGATAAGAATATTTTTTCAGTTCACCCCCACAGTGGCTCTCTTTATATAAAAGATAATTCAAATATCAAGGACACAGACACCGAAACTCATTTTTTGACTGTGGAAGTGATCAATCAATACGAGAAATCAGATCGCGCAAGCATTACGGTTCTGATTAATCAATAATATATAATTAAAAAAAATGGAGATACTATGACACATAGCATATTATATATCATCCTTTGTCTGGTTATTGGGTTGTTTGGTATGAATCGAAAGTTTGGTTTTTGGGGATATTTTTTTGGCTCAGTGATTCTAACACCCATTGTTGGACTGATAATGATTTTTGCATCTGATGTAAGAAAAGATAAGTAAGCGATCATAATTTTCGGGTAGATCGGAGTTCATGGGCGTATGTACAAGTTAGGGGAAAATGTTGCCTCGAAAAAAACCCAAACCCAACCAATGACCGAAACCAATGTAGGGGCGAACCTTGTGTTCGCCCGCCGAACAAAAACCGGTATCAAACCTAAGTTCGAAAATGAATTTGAAACGATTGCCTCGGACATAGGTTCACAAACGATTGTTGTTCGGCGGGCGAACACAAGGTTCGCCCCTACATTGGTTTCGGACATTGGCTGGATTTCGATTACTACGAT